>Ga0210057_1008227_pt1 | contig 12402 bp, 13 predicted proteins | sample CryGeyCG2114_010_2_FD_183968 | JGI IMG/M metagenome (GOLD analysis project Ga0210057, IMG submission 183968) | Groundwater microbial communities from aquifer - Crystal Geyser CG10_big_fil_rev_8/21/14_0.10 (SPAdes) (version 2) | ecosystem: Environmental > Aquatic > Deep subsurface > Groundwater ...
CTTTTCAGATATTTCATAATGAATTTATTTTACTATATTTTGAAGCAAAATACCTAGAAGACATTTCAAGAATATTTTCTAGATTAGTCCCGGAGGAAGTTCGTCTATGGCGCTTTTGTGATTAATGTTTGCCGTATTTTTTCTCAACTTGAGCTTTCACCCAGGGATAATGAATGGTAATTCCATCTTTCAAAGAATATTTCGGTCTCCAGCCGGTGGTATAAACTCTTTTGTTGCTAAAATTTCTTGACCTTACTCCAACTGGACCAGTCACATGTTTTATCTTGATTGAATTTTTTCCGGAGATATTAATAATAATTCTGGCTAAATCATCGATGGTGACATATTCGTTACTACCGATATTTGTTGGCTGATTAATATCTGATTTCATTAAAGCCCTTATTCCTTCAATAAGATCGTCAATAAAAGTAAAAACTCTCACTGCTTTTCCGTTGCCCCAAATATTAATACTCTCGCCGTCTTTTGCCAAGGTTACTTTACGGCAAATGGCATCAGCCGCTTTTTCTCTTCCGTCTTCCCAATTGGCTTCCGGTCCATAGGTGGTGTGAAATCTAGCGATTCTGACTGGTATGTTATATTTTCTGCCAAAGACAGTCAGCATCCTTTCGCTGTAAAGTTTTTCCCAACCGTATTTATTGTCGGGAAAGGCAGGATAAGCTTCTTCTTCGGAAATTTTTTTTGCTCCCAGTGGCATATCTTTATAAATACAGACGGATGAGGAAAAGAAATATTTTGGCTTCTTTTTAAGCTTAACTACTTCGGAAATCATATAAATATTTATTAGAGCATTGTTTTCCATCATCTTACATTCTGCCGGCTTCATATAACCTGCGCCACCTCTATCAGCGGCTAATTGATAAACCTCGTTAAATCCTCCTTGAATATTTAAAGCCTTTTGGCAGTTTTTTCTTTCACGGAGATCAAGAAGAAAAAATTCATCAGCAGCTGTTTTAGAATAGATTGGTTTTTTTAAATCAACCCCTCGAATCCAATAACCTTCTTTTTTAAGTCTTTTGACAAGATGGGAGCCAATAAAGCCTCCAGCTCCACAAACTAAAGCTTTTTTCATATATAGAAGTATTATATTATGATCTTAAGTTAGAAGCAATTTTTAAAATATTAATATATTTTTTTAAAAAATGGCTGAACGAATCGACCTAAGCCCTTTTTGTCTTTGATGTAGTTTGATATATTTATCAGTTTTTTATTGTATTAGATTTATCAATTTATAGGCTAATCTTACTTGTATTTTGTGATATAATAAATCTGAATATTATGAGTAAAGAATCAGAGATATCCAAAGAGAAATCAAGCGTTGATGTTAGCATTATCATAAATGTTCACAACCAACCTTTATCTTTAAAGTTGGCCCTGCGGTCTCTTATAGCTCAAGACTATAAGGGTTTTAAGGAGGTTATAGTTGTAGATGACGGGTCGAATGCCGAATTATTCTCCAGCCTTCACGCGGATTTTAAGAAAGCCGAAGTGCCAATTAGATATGTGTGGCAGCAAGACAAAGGAATGAGGGAACTAAATTCATTCAATAACGGTATCAAATTGGCAAAAGGAAATTATCTGATCTTTCTTGCTGGAGATATGGTGCCTAATCTAGATTTCGTAAGTAAACACATGGAAAACCATGTTCAACCAAAATTGATTGTCGCGGGTAATCGAAATTGGCGTGGGATGATTAACCCCATTGTATTTCGATCATTAGATGGCAAGCCAATTGAAGTAGTATTAAATGACCTTGAGCATAATTGGCAAGTAGATGAACTTTCTAAAAGACGGGAGAATGGTGAGAATGATAAACGTAAAGTGTGGTTAAACTCTAAACATTCATGGAGAGCTTGTTTCGCATGTAATTTAAGTGTTCCAAACAATCCCGAAGTAATATTTGATGAGAATTATTTCGGTTGGGGTAATTACGATCAAGAGCTTGCCCATAGGCTTTCTGTTAAACATAAATATACCCCTATTTATCGTGAAGATATTCATGCGTATCATTTAGAGTCGCCAGAAGCTATTGCAAACGTATTTAGAACACAAAAACATGAGGATATTGTAAACTATATAAGAAATACTTTTTACTTTTTTGATAAGTGTCCGGGATTGGAGCTAGAAGATGTGTTTTTTGGTTTCGCAAGACTTGATTTAGACGGGGATACAAATAGATGGAAAGTTCTAACAAATTCTCAAACGTGTACAAAAGAACAGTTGCATCAGAAAATTAATATAGCAAGAAAATGGTTAGAGGAAAATAAAATTTAATAATAATCATATTTCACTAAGTCTCGCATTAATGGGTTCTTAATATGCTATAATTTATCTGATATCAAAGAGATAGTTAAAATGAAAGAAAATGAATACGATCGACAGTCAATGGAAAAGTTACATCCCGTAGCTTCTTTTATCGTTAGAGATATACCTGAAATTAAAGAGGGAGATGATATTGGTGAAATAATATTTCAGAAAATGGAGTTGTTAGGTGGTATTAGAGAAAAAGATATCTTTGTAATAGCTTCTAAGGTTGTATCTAAATCAGAAGGTAGGAAGATTGATCTTAGCAAAATCATTCCATCCAAAGAAGCAAAAAAACTTTTTGAACTATTTAAGAAAAAAAGCCCAGAAGCCTATCAAGTGATTCTAGATGAGTCCAAAAGCTATAAAATGGGCAATGGCGTAATTATTGCCAGGCATAAATTAGGTCTTGATCTTACATCAGCAGGTGTAGATAAGGAAGGAGAAAAAGAGGTAATCATTTTACCTGAAAACCCTGATCTCTCAGCAAAAAGAATTATGAATAAAATATTTACTTTTTCAGGGAAACATACTGCTATTATCATTTCTGACAGTGAAGGAAGGTCGGATAGAAGAGGGGCGGGTGCAATCAGTATTGGAGTGGCGGGTATAAACCCATTAAGACTTAATGAAGATGTGGATTTGTCTGGGAAATTAAGAAAAACTGAAGAGACTATCTCTGATCTTTTAGCGGCCCAAGGTTCGTTATTGATGGGCCAAAGGGGGAATAATACTCCGGTAGTTTGTATTAGAAACTTCCAATACAAATTTGAAATTGATGCAAAACTATCCGATATACTCTATTAGTTTTATTATGAAGAGAAAACTGTACGGAATAATGGCGCAAAGAAAATTTTAGATGTAGTGGTTTAAAATAAAACTATTTCAGATTTTGAAGTACTGTAGCGATATATCTATTTACGGAAAGAAAAATGGGTCAATTTAAATTTATGAATATTGACTACAAAGAAATAGAAAAAGCAATTTCTTATTTAGTTGAATCGGTTAACAGTTTAGGTCATAATCCTAAACCGATTATTTTACATAGTCTAAAAATGGCCATCTTTCTCCTAAATTATGGTTATAACCAGAATATAGTTATTGTAGCGATACTTCATGATTTGTTGGAAGATACAAATATCACATATAGTAACATTAAAGAAAATTTTGGGGGGAAAATTGCCGACATGGTTAAAGTTCTTAGTTTTGATATTAGTATAAAAGGCAAGAAAGAAAGAGAGAAAGTGGGAATAGACAAAACAATAGATTATGGAAAAGAGGTAATGGTTGTTAAAGCAGCTGATTTTATAGACAATAGTTATTTTTATTATCTTGCCAAAGGGGAGATTGCTTATAAATGGTTAATCGAAAAGTTTAAATATTTTGTAGAAAAAAGTAGGGATTATCTAAAGGATGAACCAATTTGGGAAAATTTAACGGCTAGATTAGAAAGCGTAAGTAAACAAGGGAATTTTAACCAAAAAAATAATTAAATTATAGCTTATTCAAGGTTTTAGCCCTTATGTTGGCGATCTCTTCTATTAGATTTTTTCTAATCAACTTTTTTTGTCTAAGCAGTAATTTATCTATTTCACTTGAATTGAGATTAACTATTTCTTCAAAGTAGTTTAGTATCCTTTTTAAATATAAGATAGTTAAAGCAGTAGAAACACAATTTATTTGATATGCATTAAGCTTTGTGTTAAGAATGTAAGTTAAACATTTGGCAAGAATTTTGCTCCATTCGTTTGCGTGCATTTTGTCAGTTTTTATTAAAAACTTTCTATCTATAAATTTTAAACTTTTTGCGATTCGAAAATTATCTTCAATATATTTGTCAATCGCCTTTAAAGAAAAAATAGATGGTTTGCTAACAAATTTTTCATCAATAACTTGATTTGTATAATAAATTTGTGTTTTTTTGAATAAATTTTGTATTAAAAATTGCCTATGTTTATTAATAAGCTTGAATGTTGTGTCCGATACTTCTTGAAACATGGGGACAATTTTAACAAAACTTGGTTTGTGAATTTTTTTACCTAGTTTAACCTGTTTTATATGAAGATTATTTAAGAGAGCTGTCCATGTGATTAAAGTATCAACACCATAATGATAGTCAGATTTTCCAGAAAAAGATTGATAAATTTTTCTAGCAGCTCTTTTAGAAAAGGCAAAATCTCCAGCAACAGGTTGAGCGATATCTTTTCCTAAAAGCGAATATATTATTGGTGAAGAAAAATGATTTGTGGTATTCCCCTCATAACGATTTCTTTTATATAGTGGAATCACTAAATCTGTTTTTTGATTTAATAGAGGATAAAGTAACTTATTAACCCATTCATCTTTAATAGAGGTTACATCTGCATCAAACATCAAAAAATAATCGGCAGAATTTCTAAATTTTTTCAATAACTTAAAGACGTTAAACCCTTTACCTTTTTCTCTACAATTATTCAAAATTGTCTGTTTTGGAAAAATAGTTTTTGTTCTGAGAAATTTTTCTCTGGTTTGATCTGTACTTCCGCTGTCTATATTTAAAATTAACGCATCTACTTTTACATTTACGGCAAGCTTAGTTAAACCTCGATCAATTATTTTTGTAACAAGCTTAATATTATCTTCTTCATTAAGGGTGGGAATGAGCACAATTATTTTCATAAGTGATTTAGAAATTTGTCTAATTTTTCTGCTATAACTAATGGGTTATTACCAGCGACGTATAAAAATGGAATCTTTGTTAATAATCTATTTATTAAATCATTCCTAAATTCAGTTAGTTCTTTATTGTCTAAACTTGGAAAGTAACCAAATATTTTTGGTCCTGAAAGCTCTAAGGGTGTTGTAATACCTCTTATATATCTTCCAAAATTTTCGTTGAGTCGTAAGACTTCAAGTTCAAGTGAGGGAATGTTTGAAACGACAAAATTCTTGTTTTCAGAATGAATATTTACTCTAACTGTTAACTTAAGGGGTGCGGGTTTCTGTGTTTCTTTTATCCCTAAATCTAGCGGCAGGAAAGAAATTTTGGTTTCATAATCTATGCCACTTTTACTATTTATTGCATTTCCCATTGGGATACCAAACTTTTTTCCAACAGGTAGTCTAACACTAATTTGTTTATTTCCAGTTACTAAAGAAGTATTTTCATTACCCCCAATAAGTAGTGAGTCATTTCCTATGATTTCGTATCCATGAGAGAGACATAAAGCAAGAAGAAGAGATGTTTTACCAGCGCCTTTATCACCCAAAATGAGAACACCATTTTCATTTCTAGATGCGGCAGCCCCATGAATAGTTACTAAACCATATTTTTCCTGTCGTAGTTTCTCACTAAGGTTGTAAAAAACATATGGCAAGCTTTTTATAAAAGTGTCCGTTTTTAATTGGCGGTGAATAAGGAAGATGTCTTTAGATATAATTTCAATATTGGGTTGATTGGTGCTACCCTTAAGAATAAAAAGAATCTTTTCAGATGAACTATTTTTAAATTTTTCTTGATTTATAGAAAAATATGTTTGTGATTGAGTATTTTCTATACTTTTGAAAGCCTTTTTTATTTCTAAGCCCAAGCTTGTATCTTCTGAAGTGGTGAATACACCATATGGAACAAGTCCCAAGGTTCCACCTCCCAGATATGTTTTTGCACCCAACTTTTCTAATAAATTTGTTTTTTGTTCAATATCGTTCATATAATTTTTCTATCAATAAGATTGTGGGTAGTATTTCTTTTGCTTTTACCAAATATTTAACATTTTTGTCTTTTTCCCCCAATAATTTATTACTCAGCGTTTTGATTAAAATAGTATGCCCATTTCCATAAATTTCTTTAAATTCTTCTTTTTTATTATTCTTTTTTATATTTTCACAATGTTCAAAGATTAAATTGTTCAGAGAAAGGCCATCTATCTTTATAGAACCTTTATTTCCCGTAACGTAAAAACTTGATTCTAAATTACCACCTTTATTAATTAGACAAAGCTCTAGATATCCAACTCCTCCGTTGCTAAGTTTGAATGAAGCGATGCCTACATCTTCTACCTCTGAATTTTTTCTATAGATTTTTTTTACATAGGATACTTTTTTGATTGATTTTCCTGCTATCTCGTTAATTATTTCTAGAGTATGAATAGCTTGATTAAACAATGATCCTCCCGAGGCCTTTAACTTTCCATGCCAATCATTGAAATAACTGTCACTTCTACCCCAACGAATATTTGCGGCAAAAAATTGAATTTTACCAATTTTCCCTTCGCGATTAATACTTAGCAATTCCTGTACAGGTTTATTAAACAAATTTTGAAAGACAACATAAGTATTTTTGGATGCCTCTCTATTTTTCAAATAATTTGAGAGTTTTCTTGAATTTATTGCAAATGGTTTTTCTGAAAGGACTATTTTGTTTGCAGATATTACTTTTTTTGCAATATTTATGTGGGTATCATGTGGAGTACATATATTAACCACCTTAATATTAGGGTCTGATATTAGTTCTTTAAGACTTTTATAAACTTTTATATCATTTTCCCTCGCAAATAATTTTGCTTTTTTTCCATTAATATCAAATACTCCTCTAAGTTCTGAATTTAAATTCTGCTTAAATGCCAGCGCGTGATTTCTAGAAATTTTTCCTGCTCCGACTAAGGCGTAAGGAATTCTTTTTTCACTAAGTAAATTTCGCAGATATTTGAGTGACTTTCTCGTTGCAATACATCTATTTTTTTTGACATGTGTTTCAATGCTTGTAAAAGTGTCTTCTGTTAAGATATTTGTTAAATCTGTTAGTATTCGCTTATAATTTATGGAGCCATCTCCCAATGGGACATACACTTTTTCAGTTAATAACGACTCGTCTTTTAAATGTATATATTTTATATAGGTTTTAAGTTTGTTGATTAATTCTTCATTAACTAGATCACCTGATTCATATGAATTAGCAATATCCCACCAAGCCCTAAGACCTATACTCTCAAATTTTTTTAGAGTATTAATGTAATCATTAGCGTTAGATATTAAACAGACTAGCTCATTTTCTAAAAGAGGATTCACTCCGAATTCTGCAAATTTATTTAGCATAAAATCAAAAACTTTATCTTCAAAAAGATCTAGTATTTTTATCCCATCTTGCCTAAGGTTTGAAAACACACGAATATTTTTTGTTTTGAATATGTTTGCGATCTTGATTGCCTTTAAAATATAATCTTTTTTTTGCCTTGTGCTTAGCGATGCCTCGAATGAAAAATTATCGTGTAAGATTTTGTTACCCCTTGGATTTAGGTACCATTTAAAAAGTGGAGAAGCAATAGCAGAGACTTTTAGCCCATTTTTAGCAAGATACTTTGCAATTCTTTCAGAATCTTGCAAATCATAATTAACAATATTTTTGTGATTGATCATTCTCACTTCTGCAAAATTAACTTTATTTTCCACCAAGAATTTTACAGATTGTTTTAAGTCATCTGAAATTTCATCCAAATTAATTGATATGTTTATTTTGTTTTTCATTTATTTTTAATTAACTTCTTTTGTAAAACAGATTTTGCTCTTGCTATAGTGTGATTATTAACTTGTAGACCAGTCCATAGTTTGAAAGCTTCAACTCCTTGGTAAATCATCATTTCTGTTCCTCCCTGAATAGAAGCACCAAGACTTTCAGCATCTTCAAGAAATTTTGTTTTGTACGGGTTAAATATCACATCGAAAAACAACTTCTTGTTAAATGTGCTTTGGTGAGCGGATTTTCTTAAGACGCTATTGAGAACAGGAGAATTATTGGAATTTGGAGCCATACCACAACTTGTAGCGTTACAAACAATATCTGCATCAGAAATCGCATTAGTTAAATTAAATTTATTATTTTCAATAAACTTGATTTTTTCGCCGAAATTTTCAATACACCTCATTGTGTTTAACGATTTAGGATTTCTATAAGATACGGTAACCGATGATTCGTTGTCCAAAAAACCAGAAATTAATGCGCTGGCTGCACCCCCGGTACCAAAAATTACAATTTTTTTAGATTTCAAAGAAGGAATATGACTTTTTATTGATGCTATGGCTCCGTAGGAATCCGTATTGTACCCATATAGTTTTCCATTTTTGTTGACGATAGTATTTACTGCACCAATTTTTAGAGACTTTTTATCAACAACATCCAGTAGTTTAATAATAGACATCTTGTAGGGTAATGTGATATTTAGGCCTCTTATCCCCAAAATTTTGACAGAACAGATAACTTTTTTAAGGTTTTTAGGTAAAACGTCAATCTTTAAGTGTGTATACTCAATGTCAAATTGGCTAGCATAAAGAGAAAATAAAACTGGTGAGACACTATGTTTTGTAGGAAAGCCAATTAAGGCTGTTATTATCATATTATAGGTTTATATAATACATCACGAAGTCAATTTTTACAAATTTTTCAGAAACTTTAATAGAGATTGCCCGTTCGAGGGATTAGGACATTCTGGTAAACGGTTCGCTCGGTCCAGTCCCTTCTTTTCAAAATTGATCTAACGATTTCATTAACATTTGTTTGCCTTACCCCCCCAGAAGTATTAACAATTATACTGTTGGGTTCGAAAAGGGGATCTCCAATTCTAGTAACTATCCAAACCTCTGTGTTGCATTTAATATTGTTTGCGATTGCTTTAGCCAATTCATCCGCGACAAATCCCAAAACCTTGCCTACATGATAAACAGGGTTTTTACCTGGAGCAACTTCCATCGTATATGGCCTGAAGGAAGGAATTATACCTAATCTATTGTTGCCACGCCCAACTATACCTTCTTCACCAAAATCCAACGATCCTCCGGTTGTGACAAAATAAAAGGATTTAGCGTCCCTACTTTGCCTCTTTCTCTGATCTTGAGTGTTAACTTTAAGGTCAATCTCAACACTGTTTCCTAACTGTTCTTTAGCAAATTCGATTAAACTAGACTCAATTTCGTGAAGTTTGGCTAGATATGATTCTGGACCGTCAAAATATTTACAGAAAAAGGGTATACACATGGTAATATCGTACCTTTTATTGTTTCTAACGATCATCACTTTTATATCCTGGCCAATTTCTTTAAATTTCGGTTTTTGCTGATCGTCATAAAAATGACCTTCCAGCTTCAACGCAAGCTGCTCACTGGGTGTCAATGGCCAATAACTCACAATGGCAGAGGTATCGTTGGCAAAAACGCTTGAATGATCGGGTAAATCATCTAGGCTTTGTGGGTTAAACCATCGAGGGTTTTTTGAGTAGGTTGTAGAGTTATCAATTATATCTAACCACTTCTCTGTGTTCAAATGAGGTAGGGATTTATTAAGTTGTTCCTTAATTGCCTGTTCATAAATTTCCTTTCTTGGTATAGCTTCGTTATGGAAAGAGGCGCTGACTCTGCCATTTACTAAGATCCTGATTGGTTTTAGTACTTTAGCCTTACCCCAATCCATTGCTACAAGTCCGCCCAAGGCTGAAACCTTATCGACATTATGATGCAGTACTACCCCAAAATGTTCGAGACAATATTTAGAATATTCAACAGAAATTCTCTCAGAAAGTGCATCTGCTACTGTATCAGGATGGCCGATGCCTTTTCTTTCTACAATCTCAAAAGGATTGTCATCAGGGTATTTTATGTTGTTTGTATGAATAATTTCCATTTAATTAATAAAATTACTTGCTTCAAGTTTATTGTATCATCTTAATCTCTAATCTCTTAATACCTCCAGGGATTTTTACCTCCACTATCTCTCCTGCCTTATGATTACGTTTTTCTAAGTAAGTAATCTGCTAATTTTTCCCAGAATATTTCAAGTTTTCCCCAAAATTTAATCATTTCTTCTTTAGGAATTTCTGATTCAACCCCGTTAAAACCTTTGGGGATAAAGAGTTCATTTATTGAGGTTATCCATCCCTTATCTGTTTTGACAGCTTTTTCTGCAATTGTGCCGGTGACTTCACCGATAAAAGTTATCGGTTCTTTTTTTGGTTCGCAGTAAGCAAGGCAAGCCCTTATAATGACTTTTCTATTTTTCTTGTCCTCCATTAATCTAAGCAGATTTTCTGCAGTCAGCCATTCATTGATGTATTTGATAAATGGTCCGGGGAAACCGTTTAAGGCTTCTATAAAATATCCAACATCAGTTAGGACAACCGGTTTGCCCAGTTTTTCTGTTGCCCATTTGGCGGAAAATGAAGCAATTTCAACAAGATTAGTACTTTGAATTTCCGGAGTTTCAAGTTTCTCTTGCTCAACTTTTATCCCTTTTTTATTTAATATTTTTTGAGCAATTTGGAATTTATATAGATTACCTGTAACATAAGTTATTGTTTTCATATTTCATGGTAATTATAACATGGCTAAACAACATTAGAGATAAAGCTTGCTTTATTTGGCAAGGGTGGATTTAAGGGGTAAATTGAGATTCCCTTTAGGTATTAAGCTAAAGATTTTCCAATAATTTAAGTAATAGGTTTTTTTATCCGATAAACAGAATGCCCGCTTCTCTTTTTTGCCCTTTTTATATTTAATTGATACTGTCGTTTTATCTTAGGTATTAGACGGTTTAGGGCATTGATGACAACTATCCACAGTTCTCCACCTGGGTTGAGATGTTCAAAAGGAATTAAAATAAAATCTTGAATAATTGCTTCATCTCCAATCTTCGCCGGAATGTTAGAGACAATAAGATCAAAAGTTTTATCCATAATCTGTTCCATACCGACACTCCCCAGGACATTTGCATTATGAATATTATTCTTTTCTATGTTCAATTTGGTATAACGGACCGCCAACAAGTCTTTATCAATCATGGTGACTTGAGCTTGGGGATTCTTTTTAGCTAAAACTATCCCTATTGGACCATATCCACAGCCAATATCAAGGATGCTTTTAGGATTATTTGGGGCAATGGTCCGTAGCAATACATCAGTTCCATGATCTAAATCAAATGTTGAAAACAAAGTATTCCCAACATCAAACTTAAATTTCTCACCCTCAAAAGGATAAATTATTTCCTTTTTAAAATAGACATCCATAGTTGAAGTATAACAAAAGTTTGAATCTATCGGAAACTAAAATGTAGGAAATCACTTCGGGAGACTAGATGTCCTACGTACGCATAAGACTTCAGGTTACTCCTTAACACTGGCCTAAGTTCTTTACCCGATCAATTGTATTCTAATAGCATAAATACCATATTTTTGAATTTTTTCTTTGTACTCTAGGAAAGAGTTATAATTTTTGATACCTTGTTCTAAAGTATCTCCGCTTGATAATACATTTTTCGTTCCTTCTTTTATTAACATTTCTTTAGTGTTTTTATAATGATGGACATAAATTACTTTTGTTTTTAAAACTGCTCCATCAGAAATTCTTTTAAAAGTTATAAAGTCGTTTACTTTTACTTTGTTATATGGAATCGGATCCCAAGAAGCTAGCGTTCTACCTTCGATAAGCTTGGTACCTGCCAATATAGCATTAAATGGTCGATTGTTTAAATCTGTTTCCCAGTACATTTTAAAGTTTTGTAAAAATTGGTTAACATTTATTCATATCTAAAATTGCCTCTTTGCGGTCGTTTAGTTTAAAACCTATTTTTTCGTGAAGTTTCATCGATTGAGGATTATCTATGTTGATGAGCGACCAAATCTTTTTTATGCCTGTCTGCTTGGCTTTCTTAATAAGTTTTTGGTAAAGCAATAATCCAATGCCTTTGCCTTGGGTTTTAGGACTTACTCCTTCTTCTTCACTCATTTGATCAAATTTTGTTCCCAGGTATTGTTTTTGAGTTAATATATCTACTTGGTGAACTTGACTATAATCATCAGCAGTCATTAAACGAATTGTTATATTCATAATTTTTTTTGGTCCTTAGTAAGCATGAGTTGATTTTACCATAATTTTTAAATACTTCATTCGATATTTATGGATTTGAGGGGGTAAACTACTTTTCTTTAAGTGCGAACCTAGGACACCTTAAAGGTATGAAGCCACTAAAATTATAATTAAATTAATTTCAACCAAGTAGACACTTCTTTATCAAAGTCAGATTTTAAAAAACTATTGAATAGCTTAACAAATTCGTTATAA
>Ga0210057_1008229_pt1 | contig 12396 bp, 12 predicted proteins | sample CryGeyCG2114_010_2_FD_183968 | JGI IMG/M metagenome (GOLD analysis project Ga0210057, IMG submission 183968) | Groundwater microbial communities from aquifer - Crystal Geyser CG10_big_fil_rev_8/21/14_0.10 (SPAdes) (version 2) | ecosystem: Environmental > Aquatic > Deep subsurface > Groundwater ...
ATGAAACAGATCACTACGAATGAATTGCAGGGTCAGCTCTCGAAAATTATTCGGGAAGTTGAGGTAGGGGAAGTATACGAAGTCAAACGCTACTCGAAGTCGGTCGCTTATTTGGTGTCGAAGAAAGAGTTTGAGAAGCTGGTGACGGGGACAGGGTGCAAAGAATGTATGAAAGATTTGAGGAAGATAGCAAAGAAAATCGAAGCATAATTGTCCAATTGTTGCATTGCTCGATTGTTGGGCAACCAAACTTTTGGGCGTGTCAAAACAATAGAACAATTGAACAATAGAACAATATAAATTTTAGGAATAAATATGGACAAAATTTACCTGGACAATTCGGCGACGACAGCGTTGGCGCCGGAGGTAGCAAAAAAGATGGCGGAGATTGATGCCAAATATTTTGGTAATCCTTCGTCGGTACACAGTTTTGGTCAGGAGGCGAGAAAAATTCTTGACGAGTCACGACGTAGTGTCGCTGACTTTTTTGGAGCAAAACCGGAGGAGATTATCTTCACTTCTGGTGGATCAGAGTCGGATAATCTCGCTATTCGAGGAATGATCAGTGACAAGTACCGAGTACCGAGTACCGAGAAGCCCCATGTCATTACTTCGGCGACGGAGCATCATGCTGTCTTGCACACGATTGAGGATCTAGAAAAAGCCGGCATGATCGAGGCGACTTATGTCAAACCGGACAAAGACGGCTATATCTCGCCGGCTTCGATTGAGAAGGAAATTAAAGACAACACGGTTTTGGTCTCAATTATTTACATCAACAATGAGACGGGAGTCATTTCTCCAATTTCTAAAATTGGAGAAATGCTCAAGAAACAAGAAACAATAACCAATAACCAAATATTATTCCACACCGATGCGGTGCAGGCGGTTGAATTTATGCCGGTCGATGTTGATGAGCTAAAGGTTGATTTGCTGACATTTACTGCTCACAAGATTCATGGACCGAAGGGAGTTGGCGGTCTCTATGTCCGCAAGGGTGTCAAGCTGACCCCACAAATTACTGGCGGATCTCAGGAATTTCGTCTACGAGCCGGTACGGAGAATCTGGCGGGAATTGCGGGGCTGGCAACTGCGTTGCAAGAAATTAGAAAACTTAATAATTATTCTTCGAGCGATGAGGCTTTGAAGTCGAGAAGTTCTCGACAAGCTCGAACAATATCTTCAAGTGTTGAATTGCTTCGCGATAAATTGATCATAGGTATTCAGAAAAATATACCAGACACAATTTTAAATGGTGGTGGGGCAGAGCGGGCACCACACATCGCAAATATTAGCTTTTTAAATGCTGAGGGCGAGGCGATCATATTGAACTTAGATTTTCTTGGCATCGCTGTTTCCTCCGGTTCGGCTTGTACTTCACGGACACTTGAGCCAAGCCATGTCCTTTCGGCGATGGGAATGCCACCGGAAAAAACTCATGGGGCAATTCGCTTCTCACTGTCGCGCTACACGAGCGAGGAAGAGATTGATAAAGTTATCGAAGTATTGCCGGGAATTATCACTAAACTGAGACAGATGTCTCCGTTTAGTGAAATAACCAAGTAACAAGAAACAAATACCAAGAATAACCAATAATCAAGAAGCAAGGACCAAATAATAACCAATTAATCAAATTCCAAACATCAAAATTGAGCATTGAATATTGAATTTTTTTGTATCTTGTCTCTTGGTGTTTGGTTATTATGACGAAGGAGTCTAATGGAAGAATATAGTAAAGTCACGATGGATCATTTTGCCAATCCGCGCAACGTCGGTGAGATTACTGATGCCGATGGTGTCGGTGAGGTTGGCAATATGCGCTGTGGCGACATTATGCGAGTTTATATAAAGGTCGGTCACAGACCAATCCCAAGTCCTAAATCCCAAGTCCTAAATCCTAATTCTGAAGACTATATTGAAGATATTAAATTCAAGACTCTTGGCTGTGCGGCGGCGATTGCCAGTTCGTCGATGATGACTGAGCTGGTCAAGGGCAAAGCTATCGCTGATGTCGCCAAAGTTTCGAAAGACGACATAAACAAAGAACTCGGTATCCTACCAAAGCAAAAATATCACTGTTCGATCCTCTCAGCTGATGCGATTCAGAAGGCGATCGAGGATTACAAGAGCAAGAAGAAATAGTTCATAAAGTAAAAAGTTTATAAAGTTCTTAAAGTAGAACAAGCTTCAGCTTGTTTATTCACGCTAAAGCGTGGTCTACAAAATACTGTAGCTCAAGCTTTAGCTTGTTACCCATCCTGAAGGGTGGTCTACGTTCAAATCGTAGTGCAGGCTTTAGCCTGGTTCTTGGCTATAAGATTGATCTATTAAAAAGACAAAACCCCGCCGGAGACGGTAGCGCGGGGCTTGTCTCGAGCGGGGCTCGGATGGCGGGACTATGCCAGGCTGATCTGGGTCGGCTTGAGCGGTTCGCGCCTCCCCCTGACGTAGATCTCGAACTTGTCGGTGTCGATTTGGGTCACTCTTCCGCGCCCGAAGCATCCGTAGGTCACCACGCTGCGGACACACAGTCCGTTCTCAGTCAACAGCGCGAGCTTGTTGCGTTCTCTTGTTGCATTGATCCTGCCCCAAGCCATTCGTTCGGTGAGACCGTTGACACGGATGCCAAGTTCCTTGGCAGCCTCGACAGCTTTTGGCGACGGCATCTCGCAATCTCCTATTTGAGCGAAGATAAGGACATTCTACACAAATATTTTGTAATGTCAAAGATAAAATTGTATGTTAGTGGTGACAAACGGCTCATTTTCGGCTATAGTACAAAAGTAAATTACTCTTCGAGCGGTGTGGTTTTGAAGTCGAGAAGTTCTCGACAAGCTCGAACAATATGCTTAATTCTTAATTCTGTATTCTTAATTCTGGCCTATGTTTGACGGTAAAAAAATTCGAGATGAGATTTTGGTGGATCTGACAGAGAAGGTCGCCAAGATGGAACGCAAGCCGACACTGGCGGTTTTTCTGATTGGTGGCGATCCTGTCTCGGCCAAATATGACGATATTAAGAAAAAATTCACCGAAAAGATCGGGGCGAATTTTTGTCTATATAAATTTGAGGATAAGGATAGTGAACAAAAAATTATTGAAGCGATTGAATTTCTAAACGCCGATCCGGAAACCGACGGAATTATGATTCAGATTCCAATCCCGAAGAAACTCGACCGCGAAAAATTGATCTCGAAGATCAGCCCGGCCAAAGATGTCGATGGTTTGCGATTTTGTGCCGGACTGGATTCGAAATTTCAGCCCCCGGTTGTGCTGGCTATTTTGGAAGCTATTGAAAGATCAGGATTGATAGATTGCCGCGCCTTGGAGCACCCAATGGCCCCCACTTCGCAAAGCTACGAGGGGAACGGTCGCAATGATAACAAAAGTCCGAAGATTGCATTGATCGGCCATGGCTTTCTCGTCGGAAAACCACTTGAGAGAGCTTTGCGTCAGCAAAAAGTTAATCCAAAAGTATTTAATCGACAACATTGCAATGAAGAGGGTGATTTAGAGATTGATGTTGAAGATTGCGATATTATCATCGCGGCCACGGGTTGTCCAAATTTAATCAAACCAGAGATGGTCAAAGAAGGTGTGGTCTTGATTGATGCTGGGACAGCCGAGGAAAACGGCGAACTGCGAGGTGATATCGATCCAGGATGCTATGGCAAAGCGTCTTTTCATACGCCGGTGCCGGGGGGAATAGGACCGGTGACGGTGGCGATGCTACTCAAAAATCTGGTCGGATAAACATTATTCTTCGAGTGGTGGGGCTTGGAATCGAGAAGTTCTCGACTCCAAATACATCGCTCGAACAATAAATGAGACGCGTTCGAAGAATAATATTGTTCGACCTTGTGGAGAACAATTACGATGGGGAGCAATTGGCACTGGTTCGTATATATTTTGGAATGTCTGGACGGTACTTACTACACCGGCATGACTTGGAATTTAGCTAACAGATTTGACCAGCACATTTCTCGACTTGGCTCGAAGTATACGGAAAAACATGGGGTCAAAAAGTTAGCTTATTACGAAGAGTTTGATAATTTAGAGTCTGCAAGATTAAGAGAAAAGCAATTAAAAAGTTGGAGCCGGGAGAAAAAAAGAAAGCTAATTTCTGGTGAATGGGGAAAAGATTGGTAGGGTTCTCGACTCCAAATACATCGCTCGAACAATATTATGAAACAACAAAAAGTAAAAGTCGCCGTCGGGATGTCCGGTGGAGTGGACTCGTCTGTTTCGGCCCTGCTCTTGAAGCAGGCTGGTTTTGAAGTTGTCGGTCTTTTTATGAAACTCTGGCACGATCCTTGCGGCCCCGAAGGGGCCCCTTTTGGGGGGACAAAGCAGAACGCCTGTTGCGACGATAAGGCTCTGGCTGATGCTCATCTGGTTGCCGATAAAATCGGCATTCCACTCTATGAAGTTGATGCTCGCAGAGAATTCAAAAAAGAAGTGACCGACTGTTTTATTGACGAATATCAAAATATTCGGACGCCAAACCCCTGTGTTGTTTGTAATAAGAAAATTAAATTTGGCTGGTTGCTCGATTTTGCAAAGAAAATTGGTTGTGATTATCTTGTCACTGGGCACTATGCGCGAATTGAAAAAGTAGCGAGTACCGAGGCCCTAGTACCGAGTACTCGGAACTCGGAACTCGGAACTTGCCACTTATTGAAGGGCATTGATGATACAAAAGATCAAAGTTATTTTCTCTATCAATTAAACCAAGAACAACTTGCTCATATTATTTTTCCGGTTGGCGGGATGATCAAGAGTGAGGTGCGCCAGATTGCCAAGGAAAATGATCTGCCCGTTTTCGAAAAAGCGGAGAGTCAGGAGGTTTGCTTCGTTTCAGACAACGATTATCGGAAATTTCTAAAACGAAATTTTCGAGGCCCTAGTACCGAGTACCGAGTACCGAGTCCGTTTGAGTCAGGTGATATTGTAGACAAAAAAGGCAATGTTATCGGACGGCACGATGGGCTGGTGAATTATACAGTGGGGCAGAGGAAAGGGATAGACCAAGTCGCAAGTACCGAGTCCCGAGTACCGATTGAGTCAGGTGATATTGTAGACAAAAAAGGCAATGTTATCGGACGGCACGATGGGCTGGTGAATTATACAGTGGGGCAGAGGAAAGGGATAGACCAAGTCGCAAGTACCGAGTCCCGAGTACCGAGGAAACCGTTGTATGTGATTGGATTTAATCTTGAAAAGAATGAGCTGATTGTTGGTGATGACCGGGATTTATTCAAAAAAGAGTTTGAAATTGAGGACGCACATTGGACTAGTGATAAATTCAAAGTTGAAGGTAAAAAGTTGAAGGTTAAAATCCGTTACAAGGCCGATGAAATTTCTTGTGAAGTTTCTCCACTAATACCTGAAACCTCTCGACGTAACTCGAGGCAGGCGAAATACGTAATACGATTGAGTGCTCCAGCCCGAGCAGTGACCCCCGGCCAATCTGCCGTTTTTTATGACGGTGATGAGGTGGTTGGTGGGGGAATTATTATATAAAGTTTTTTGTCCTATTTGTGACTTTTTTGATAAAATCGTGACTTTGAGCGTGCCTATCGGTAAGCTATTTTTTGTGGGTGCGTGTTGATATAATCTATTTATGAAAATCGAGATTGATCAAAGCGGAAAAATTGAAAAGACAAGCAAACTCACAACGGTTGCTTATTCAAATGGGAAATCTCAATCAATTTTTATTACGGCCAAAGACAAGAAATCAATCCAGTCTCTCTTTAGAAAAATTGGTCAACCAAAGATCTTTGTCTATAAGCTTTTTGCTGTTTTAATCTTTGTTCTCCTAAAGGATGAATTTAAATCTCAAAATCAAATAATTATCGATCAAGAATATCCAGGATATGATAGTCTGATAAAAGACATCCTGTTTGATGTTGCAAGATTAAACAATATCAAAATAGACCCAAAGAATATTGCATTTGGTTGTATCGGCCGCAAGTCAAAAGCGCATACCAAAGCGATTAATTCTTTCCGCAACAAAAAAGCCGATATTAAATTATCGGCCAAAGAATTTTACAAAATTGTTTTCAAATAAAAAAATCGGGGATTACTTAAGTGCAATTTTTGTCTTGCAGGTCGGCAACCCACCCGATCTTTCGATTACAGTATAAAATATCATAACTTATATGTCAATATCGCTAAATTCACCATTATCTGAACTTGCTGGGCTTGGGCCGAAGACAATTGAAAAATTGAAAAAACTTGGTTTATTTACAGCCGAGGATTTGTTGTTTTATTTTCCGCGGAGATATGAAGATTACACCCAAATCACCAAGATTGGTGATTTGGGAAACACCAAGATACAAGAAACAAATTACAAACAAATTCCAAGTCCGAAGTCCCAAGTCCCAAGTCCGAGCGTTTACACCATCAAAGGGACGGTTCTTGGTATTGCCAACAAAAAAACGCGGAGGCGCGGTTTTACGATCACTGAGGCCCAAGTTGTCGATGGCACCGGCACTATAAAAGTCGTCTGGTTCAATCAGCCCTACTTAGCGAAAATGTTGCAAGTGGGGAGCAGCGTCATATTAAATGGCAAGATCGCCGAGGATTTTTACGGTGATGGATTTGTAATGGAGTCGCCGACACGGGCAAATCGGCCAAAGATCGTGCCTGTCTACGGCGAAACAGAGGGTATTTCCTCATTTTTTATCGCCAAAATATTTAGCAAAATAAAACATTTGATTGGTGATGTCGAAGAGTGGCTGCCGCAAAGCTTAGTGGCAAGTACCGAGGACCAAGTACCGAGCAAAAAAATGTTGTCGATTCAGGAAGCGATTGCCAATATTCACGAACCGAAGAATTCCATGATTTTGGCGATGGCAAGGCGAAGGCTGGCTTTTGACGAATTGTTCCTGATTTCTTTGCAATCGCAATTGACAAAACAGGCGATTTCAAAACAGCGAGCCGAAAAGATCGAAACTGATATTTCGATATTACAAAAATTTATTGCCGATCTACCCTTCGAACTAACCGTTGATCAGAAAAAGTCGATCTGGCAGATCGTCAAAGATTTAGAAAAAACTCGGCCGATGAATCGACTGCTTTCCGGTGATGTCGGCAGTGGTAAGACAATTGTCGCCGCCGCCGCCGCGTTTGTTACCGCAAAATCTGGCATGAAAACGATCTTGATGGTGCCGACGAGTATTCTCGCCAATCAACACTATGAAACGTTTTGTAAGTTGTTCAATGATTATGATATCAAGATAGGATTGATTACTTCGGAAAAGCGAGAAATAAATTTAGAAATAACCAAGATACAAGAAACAAGAGACAAAAAAAAACCAAATTCCAAATCCAAAGTTTCAAAACAATTGAACAATGAAACAATTGAGCAATGTGATATCCTAATCGGGACACAGGCCCTGATCCAGCCGAATATCAAAATTGAAAACATCGGATTGACGATTGTCGATGAACAACACAGGTTCGGAGTCCGCCAGCGAGAAGCGCTGCGCGAAGTGGTAAGTACCGAGTACCGAGTACCAAGTACAACTGATAAAACCCATAATTCAAAATTCAAAATTCACAATTCCGAGAAAATGTGGCCGCATTTTCTCAGTATGACGGCGACACCGATTCCGCGAACGATGTACCTTTCGCTTTTTGGCGATCTGGATGTTTCTTTTTTGGTCGAGAAACCGGCCAATCGCAAGCCGGTCAAGACGAGAGTAGTTGACGAATTTAATCGTGACAAGGCGTATCGATTTATCCGTGAGTTGATCAAGCATGGTCGGCAGGTTTTTGTTGTCTGTCCGCTAATCGAGGACAAATCAGTAGCAAGTACCGAGGACCGAGTACCGAGAAAAAATGCTAATCTGCAATTATTTGAGGAGGACAGAAAGACAGTTGTGGCGGAGTCGGAAAAATTAAAAAAGCTATTTCCGGAATATCAAATAGCCACGCTTCATGGTCGGATGAAGGCGAAGGAAAAGGATGCCGTAATGGCTGATTTTATCACAAACAAAGCGCAAATTTTGGTCAGCACCTCGGTCATCGAGGTAGGCGTCGATGTGCCAAATGCTGCGGTGATGGTGATCGAAGACGCCGAGCGATTTGGTTTGGCAACAATTCATCAGTTTCGCGGTCGGGTCGGCAGAAGCTCACATCAATCTTTTTGTTTTCTGTTCTCAAATTCTCAGTCAGAAAAAGCCATGAAACGACTGAAAAGTCTGGAAACGATTTCAGATGGTTATAAATTGGCTGAGATCGATCTAGAGACACGCGGCTTTGGTTCGATCATCGGTGTTGAGCAATCGGGAATTTTGGACATGAAAATGGCAAATTTTTCTGATACAATATTGATGAAAGAGGCGGGGGAAGCAGCGGCGGAGATCGCGCCGGAGGTGGCGAGATATCCGCGCCTCATGGAGAAGGTGAATCGTATAGGGCAAAACAGCCATTTGGAATAACTGCCGGAGGGAGGGCAACCATGGGTGCATTTGTAGAGCGCTATCGATATTTGATCGGTTCTATACTCTTGGTCCTTATATTAGCAGGAGCAATGTTTTTGTTGTGGCGTGAAGACAAATGGAAACCGCAGTTGAATAGTCGCCTAGACAAGATTCAGGCCGAGATCGAGAGTATGAGTACGACTACTGGTCGGTCGTCTTCAGCTGATTCGGCTGATAGCCAAAGTGTCGATCCAAGTGAGATTATCGATTCAAGTGGTGAGGGTGATGCTGGGGCCGTAGCTGGAGCAAGTACCAAGTCGATATCAACGGAAAGTATCAGCTCAGAAGGCCAAATCAAGTCATCAAACGTCTCGGCTTCAGTCGGGTCGTCTAGCTCTAGCAGCACTTCTTCAACTGCAAAATCTGCGGTTGTCTACCCGATAAACATCAATACTGCTAACGTGACGCTGCTCGACGAACTAAGCGGCATTGGTCCATCAAAGGCTCAGGCGATCATCGATTATCGAGAATCGCACGGCGGTTTCAAGTCAATCAGCGAGATTAATAATGTTAAAGGTATCGGCGACGCGACGTATGATAAAATCAAGGGCTATATTTGCGTCAATTGATTGCAAAATAAAAATACTGCCAGAAAATACGGCAGTATTTTTATTATTTCTTTATATCTCGTTGGCAGTTTTTAGAATATCGTCTTCCTGTTTTCTCAGATCAGCTATCTTGCTCAGAGTGTCATCGACTTTTTTTAGCTTAGCTTGAATGTCGGAGATTTGCTTGTCGAGCTCGTCCTTCTTCGATTTCAATTTACTTTCTGTAGAAGAAAGTGAAGCGTCGGATGAGGAAGGGGTTGGAGTCTCAGTTTTTTCTGGCTTAGGATCAGGGGCAGGCTCCTTGTCTAGCTTTAACTCCGGCAACTCGGGAGAGCTACTGTTGTCAATCTTGCTTGTCGCGGTATCATTTGTAGAAAAATCTGATCCAGCGTCGATCGAAGAATCTTTGTCGTTGCTGGGAGTAGTTGCGGGTGGGGCAGTGTCAGCAACAGGCTTGTCGGCAATTGATGACTTCTCAGCGCCGTTTTTAAATAATTTTGATAGATCAGAATCAATCGCTTCGTTGCTGATAGTAGCAGAGTTGTCATCAGTAGAACTGGCCGCTGGACTTGGCGCGGGATTTGGGCTGGGACTTGTTATAGGACCAGTAGAAGCGTTTACCGCTGGGGCTGTAGTAGTGCTTGTGGCAGGACTTGAAGTGGGATCAGTAGAAGTGTTCACCACTGGAGTAATTGCAGCACCGGTCGTTGCTGGTTTCGAATAATCATCAAAGTAAGAGTTCATGCCCCTCCTAAAGAGCTAAAAATATATTTATCTATATCTTAAATCAATTGAAAAATGTTTGCAATAGCTCCTCCCCTTAGCAAGGGGAGGTTGGGGTGGGGTATGGTTGAAATTGGTAATGGTTGAGTCGGAGGCGGCGGGGATGCCGCCTCCGGGCTGGCTCTGGCTTGGCGACCAGAGTGGGGTTTAACTGTGCACATGACTGCCACCGCTGATGTTCTGAAGAAGACGACTGAAAGCCTGGCAGAAAGCGATACAGGGGTCGGTGTCGTGGCCGTAGCCGCGGTAAACCACCAGAGTCTTTTTGTTCACTGACCTAGTCCAGCGGAGCGAGCAGCTCTTGACACCACTGGCAGGTTTCTCAGACCTACTGATCGATACCCGCCACGCCGGAACGATGACGTCGGCGAGTTCGACGCCCTGGATCAGTGGAGCAAGCTGTACCAAGACGGCATCGAAGGTCTCGTCGAAACATTCTCCCTGACGCATCCACAGAAGGAGCTGTTTGAGTTCCCGAGCTCCTTCGATGCATCGGCTGATGCTGCCGACCTGGTTGCCACCTTTGTCATAGCGTCCGATGTAAACAAACGGTGTCTTGTCGTTCATGCCGACACCGTTGACATCGACGACTTCAATTGCGACTTGCATCGCTGGTTCTCCTCATGCAGTGTGCTGGCTTCCGCCAACAAAAAAACCTCTCGTCCGATGGAGAGAGGGTGCGCGTGAACTTGCTGAACTTTTTCTACGCTAGAACCACACTCTCCGCGAGAGGTAGAAGTAGTCCTAGAAATAGTGAAGCCTGCAAGTTCATAAAAAGAATATTAGCAGACTGTTTTTGAAAAATCAAATTTTTGGTGCGGGCGAGAGGACATAGTATTTTTTTATTTGGTGCTCGGGAGAGGACTCGAACCTCCACGCCTTGCGGCACTAGTTCCTAAAACTAGCGTGTATACCATTTCACCACCCGAGCATATTTCTTGGGTAATTATAGCTAAATATTTGTTTTTTTTCAATGAACGCTATTAGAGAGATCGTATCACTCGCAAACCAATGGCAAGACAGAAGCATTTCGGAAGATTCCAAAATTAGAATTTCTCTATTCGAATCATTTTGTTAGTGGAAAAGACTTAAGATAAATCTTGGCAACATCATATTTGAATTTAATCATTTTCATACTAGTGGTTTCTGATTATTAAAGAGCCGACCCAGGGCAAGCCCGGGGTCGGACGGTGTACTGTTCGGTCTTTTGATGACCGCGCCGTACTAGCGTATACAAGACCCCTTCGCGGACGTGGGGTCAAAGTTCAATCCGTCGTCCGATTTGGCGGCAGACCGACTAGTCTGTTGCCTGGGTCACCAGATCCACTCTGGTTACCCTGGTAATCGCCAGGTGCTGCACTCGCCAATCCACCACCTCGCACCGCGGCAGACTAGCCACGCACTGCGTGACTTCCTCGTCGTCGACGGTTCCCTCGTTCAGCCCCTTCCGCAAGGCTTCTTCCAACTTCTGTCGCATTTCCGCCGCAGTCTCCCAGAACTGTATGGGATTCACGCCACTGGTCGCCGTTGCCGAGCACTTATACTTGAAGACAAGCAAACCATCGCTCGACCTCACCTCCCCGTGCCAGACACCGAAACCACTCACGAAACACACAGTGTGGAAGAAGCAATACGCCGGGCTGTTGTATCGGCTGATGGGCCCGTCATGGAACGACAGTCCGGCCAGGCTCTGCACCCAACCCACAACACACTTCTCGCTGCTCTTACAGGTGGGGCTATCCCAGACCCAGTAATGTACCATGCACAAAACCAAGACTGAGAACGGGGAGAAGAGACACGTAAACCAAATGAACCCAGACGGCACCTGCCACCCTAGAAACGATTTGGCCATCCAACCGAGTGCGGCTAGGATAGGCAGGCTTCCCACGGCTGCCTCTAACAACACAACCAAGTAATGAGTTATCGGCAGTTTCTCACTTTCGTACCGCAGCCGCTCGAACCTGCTCTGCAGGACAATTCCCACACTGAGCAGTAAGCCGTGTGCCAAGCCGACCAGGCACCAAAACCAACACATTGCGCTCATGACTGTTCCTTTGAACTCACTGATTTTGTTTGGGACTGATGGTCCATCAGTAAGTTACGAACAGGTTTGTTATAGCAAAAAGTCACTCTTGCGTCAACCCAGCGTATGAGTTCAAATAAATATTGATTATGTCGCATCGTGTTAACACAGTGAGACGCAATCGATTTTAAATTATTATTTTGGATGGATTATTTGTGATGAATTTGCTAGTATTGCGTTTATGGTTGATAGTCAGTACAAAAACATTTCTTCTTACACCACCCCTAGCCCCTCCTCAGAGAGGAGGGGGAAAAGTCGCAAAGTTATCGCTATTGTCGGACCGACGGCCAGTGGCAAGACGGGGATCGGTGTAAAGCTGGCGAAGGAATTTTCCGCCAAAGGCGGACCAGCCTCTGGCTGGGATGGCGCAGAAATCGTCTCGGCTGATTCACGTCAGGTTTATTTTGGCTTGGATTTAGGAACAGGAAAAGAAGGTGAACCAAGTCAAAGAAACACCAATAATCAAGAAACAATAACCAAAAAAATCCCAAAT
>Ga0210057_1008231_pt1 | contig 12395 bp, 2 predicted proteins | sample CryGeyCG2114_010_2_FD_183968 | JGI IMG/M metagenome (GOLD analysis project Ga0210057, IMG submission 183968) | Groundwater microbial communities from aquifer - Crystal Geyser CG10_big_fil_rev_8/21/14_0.10 (SPAdes) (version 2) | ecosystem: Environmental > Aquatic > Deep subsurface > Groundwater ...
GTTTCTGCTTGCTTCATAGTAAATGAGTTCCCACGGTAGTTTTTTACTGGTATAAATGGATTTTCCTGTATTATGTTTTTTAAATCTGTTTTTAAGATCATCTGTACATCCTATGTACCAACTGTTACCTTGTTTGCTTTCTAGAACATATACATACCACATATTTACTGAAAATTTACAGCTCCGTTATTATATATCTCCTTGACCTGCTCATCCGTCAGGGCATAGTTGTAAATCCGCACGTCGTCGATTTGGCCATCAAAAAAGATTTCGCCTCCACCGTTATTAAAAAACAATGCTCCTATCGTTTTACTGTCCATGCCGGTGGGGCTTTTCGAGATCGTTCCCGAACCATCAGCTTTGGCATTGATATAAAGCTGTATAAAATCAGATGAATTTTTTGTTACCACGACATGAGTCCAGGTATTTGTATCAACTCGTGTAGTAGAATCTACAAAAGCAACCGGCGCTGGTCCATACTCCAGATATTCTAAAAGCCCCGCCGCTGTAATCCGGAGTTGTACCGAACCATCTGCACCATTTGAATCGTCTTCTGAGATAATAGACCGACCTGCAATCGTCGGGGGGTGTTTGATCCACGCGGATAGGGTCATGTCATCGGTAGGTAATGCGGAAGATCTCGTCACATAATCATCACTCCCGTCAAAATCCAGACTTGCGCCCCATTTGCCGGTCGTGCCGTTGTTCCATGCTTCAGTGGCTGTGCCACTGGAGCATGAGCCGGGAGTAGTATTGCTCCCGGCCACACCAATCGTAATCGTCCCGTTGTTTCCGTTTCCGCTTGCGTCATTTGCAGTTACCCCACTGCACTCATCAAACTTATACCAGGCAACGGGTGCTCCCTTATTCATATCCCAGGCGATTTGGGCAGGAGTCCGGGCGTAGTTGTAAATGCGAAGCTGGTCGATAAGACCTTTGAAGGTGGAAGAACCACCACCTGTTTTCGCAAGCAAGTATGAATATGTTGAATCCGAGCTGTAAGTACCCACTCCGGGTGTTTGGGTTAGATAAGACGTTTCACTACCATTAATATAGATGTTAGCTGATTTACTGCTACTATGCCACACAACAGTAATATACTGCCATGTATTATCTACAACCAGACTCGAGGAAGTTTGATAATTTGCAGTTGTCCCTCCAGGAAACAGAACACTGAGATGAATATATTTGGCTGTATTATGGGTATATATTGACCATCCAATTGAATTAAGATTATTTGTTTTACCCATGATAACTGGAAAAGAACCGGCACCACTGGAGTTGAAATTCTGCCAATAAGAAATGGTAAAGTCGCTTGTCGGAAGATTGGAGATTGGCGAACCTGTTCCAGCATTTAAATAATCATTCACCCCGTCAAAACTGAGGGCTGCACCACTGGGTCCGCTGGGACCATAGCCGGTCGTCCACGATGGATCGGCGGAGTCGGCCGTTGCGCCACTTCCCAGCGTCCCCGTATTTCCATTCCCGCTAGTGTCATATCCATACTGCCCGGTATTTTCTTCAAAATTCATTTCCAACACCGGCGCCACGCAACTGTCACTATCCCCCGGAGGGCAGTAAGATGAGGAGGAGGAGTTCAAACCAGTACCCGAGGTGTTTTGGGAAAGGGAACCAAGGACAGATTGCTTTCCCTGGTTGTAGAGAAGCTTCACCTGATCACTGGTCACTGCAAACCTATAGATTGAAAGTTCATCGATATCTCCACTAAATTCATCACCATTGTCTGTTCCGTCCCGGTCTGCTATATAGAGTGAGAGTGAGTTTGCAAGGGTTGCCGTGGTTGAGTCTGTATCATTGTCTTTTGAAATGCCGTCAATGTAGATTCTGGTTTCATCAGCCGTGGTATCTCTGACTGCTACCAAGTGGTGCCAGGATGAATCATAGAGACTGGTGGCATTGCAGGATGCTATATCTGGTCCCCATGAAGTGTCATCATCTATTCCTATGCATACATATCCGTTGGTGGTGGTGTAGAGTGCATATCCTGCTGTGGCTGCATTTGCTTTGTTTACTACATACTCTACTGCTCCTGGATTTGATGAAGCATCAGATTTTATCCATCCGGCTATGGTAAAGCTATCTGTTGCTGCAAAGTCAAAGTCTGCATCATCACTCTTACTTGCCCAGACTGCACCGGTACCATTGAATGCTTTCCCATTTTTACCACTGTTACTGTATCCACCCGTGGTGGTGCTAAATACCAGGTCGTTTCCCTGTCCTGAACTGTCACAGAAGTCATTGACTCCCCCACTGCAGGTATTGAGTGCTCCTTCATCAAACTTCCATTGTCCTACTGCACTCCCCACCGGTGTCCCAATAGCAGGATGCCCTGCGTTCATGTCTTCGGCAATCTGTTCAGCAGTACGGGCGTAGTTGTAGATACGGACGTCGTCTATTTTGCCATCTAAATGAAAGAGCCTTGGAGTGCCAGAGTCAGAATCGAGCGTCTCACCAATTTGTGCTTTCTGATCATTGTTAACCAAGGTACCCACTGCTGTTGTATCTGCCGTACTTATGAGAACTCCATCCGTATAAAGTGTTAACAGTTGAGTGGCTCTATTCACAGTTGCGGCTACATGATGCCAATTGCCATTGTTAAGATTGGGTCCCGTAATTATATTAGCTGAGTTTTCACTACTGTCTCGAATTTGAACTGAAGATAATTCATCATATGTAAATATTGAAAATCCAGGGTTAGTGCCTGAGAGAGTACCTTTCCCTACTAGTGTTCCGTAGGTATGACCAGATGTTGAATTAGGTTGCACGCCATCCAGTTTTACCCATGCCATAAAACTCAAATTGTCGGTAGCACTATAATCAAAATCAGTATTATCTCCAATTGCCACATAATCATCGCTCCCGTCAAAACTCAACGCCCCGCCATACTTCCCCGTTCCCCATGTTGGAACATCGGTACCTGCGCCATCACCACCGAGTATTCCTGTATTCCCATTCCCACTCCGATCTTGCAAACTCGTCCCACTCCCCTCATCAAAACTGTAATACGCCACCGGCCCCGGCGCATATTTGTAGAGGCGTTCAACTTCGCTTGCGCTCAGTGCTCGGTTGTAAATGCGGACGTCGTCAATGAGGCCATCTAGATAAGCACTACCAGCTGTTCTGCGTCCTATATTTACATCTGCAGATCCACTGCAGAATGAGGTGGAAACAGTAGTGTTTTGATTTTGTAATTCGCCATTTATATAAATTTGTGAAGCCTTTCCGGAAATAAATACACCGGTAACTTGATACCAAGAACCTAATGTGAGTTCAGACGAATATCCAGAAGAGTAATCGGTAGTACTGCAATCGCTAGCATTTACATTAAGATATGCTTTTGGTCCACTGGTTCCCGGATCAAGTCGAAGTTGGTATCCCCGATTACTGCCACCGCCATTTTTACTGACAATTCTTTGGTCTTTATTAGAGGTTACATTCACCCATGCGCTTATGGTGATTGCTTGGGTGATTTGGAGAGTGGACGGGTTTCCCGCATCCACATAATCATCACTCCCATCAAAATCACACCCATACCCAAACTTCCCCGCGCCGGTGCAGTTCATGCCGGTGCCGTTGGCCCCGTTTTCTGTTAACCCATTGTTGCTGTTGCCTGAACTGTCGGGGACGGTGACGCCATCGCCGCTTCCATTAAAGTCCATTTTCCAGTACCCCACGAGTCCGTCACTCATCCACTCATTGCCGGGGCCGAAGCGGGCAGACGTGCCACGGACGGCGCCACGGGAGTTGTAATCTGCTTTGATTTGCCCTGCACTTCTGGCATAGTCGTAGATTTTGACATCATCGATATATCCTTTAAAGTACGTGGTGTTGATAAGTCCCATTTGTATGTTGGTGCCATCAAAGGAAGTAGCGGTAGTTACGGCTATATGCTGCCAGGCATTTGCCGTAAGAGTGTTAGATGCTTGACCGTCAACGTATATGATTGGTGTACCAAATCCGGTAGCTGTCAGTGCTCCACTACTGGCACTGATGGAGTGAGCAGTACCATCAAATGAGATGATACTTTGAGTAGACGTAATTGGTTTCGCCCAGAACTCTACTGTTTGAATATTTGAAACAGTGTTTGCAACCGTTACCGTATCATTGCTTCCATCAAAGAGTAAACACTTTCCTGTGACACACATGCTCTCATCCTGCCAGGTAGCACCACTGATTGTTCCATCTTGATTATTGGGTGTTGAATCTTGAGCATTTGTCCCATACCCCTCATCAAACTTCCAATATGCCACGGGCGTGTCTTTTTCTTCCTGCTCTTGAGTTGAGAAGAAGGTAGAAGGAGAGGATTGGTTGTTGTATTCAGTGGCAATCCAGTCGGGGGAACGGGCGGTGGAGGAGACGCGGACATTGTCAATCTTTCCGGGAAATAAACCTTGATAATCTTCATTTGTACCACTGTATCTACCAGCCCCTATCAACGTGTCAAAATCACCTATTGTCGTACTTCCCGATGTTCCAATCGTGTCGTCTTCAACACCGTCAATTACATATTTAAATTTATGAGTGCCACTATCATCATAATTCACAAGCGCAACATGATGCCATACATTATCATTTAATGTATGCCCGCTGTACGTCCACACATTCCCTATTGAAGCAGATAAATGATTGCCACTTTCTAAATACAGTTTATATTGGTTTGCGCTTGCATTTGTTTTACCGAGAATTGTCACAGATGAAGAACCGGTATTCCCGGTTTTTATCCAAGCCTCCAATGTAAAATCATCCGTATTGGGGACAAAATTAAATGCAGAGGGATATTGCACATCAATATAATCATCATTCCCATCAAAATCCAGACTGCCATCTACTTTTCCGGCAACCTGATCAGTGCTCGTCATAGAACCATTGCTTGTCCCATCATTATCATTAACAGTGCTATCGAGCATTTGGGCGGGTGTCCCTGATGGATCTTCGGATAAATGCCACACACCTTTGTAGTTACTATCCCACACATTCGCCGGGTCTTCTGTGGCGGGGGTTGAGGTATTGCCATAGTACATGTAGATAACCGTATCCGTGTTGTAGGAGAGGGTGGGGATTTTTACCCATGCCACGAGCGTGCCCTCTGAATAAGACTCTATTTCATGCTTAAGAGGCGTTGATCCGTTTGAGGTGGTAAAGACAATATCATCCCCGTCATCTTGGGCTAATGTTTTCAAATCCCCGTCAGTAAGCGAAACAAGAACCGGAAAGTCGGTAAGGTTACTGGAACCAGAGACTTGACCAGCATCAATGGTGAGTTTTTTTCTAAAATGCCAGTTGTCAGAGTACCAGGATGCTTCTGAAGTATTTTTTGGAAAAAAGGTAATACCCGCAGTGACTAACCCAATAACTAATAGTAGAAGGAATAATTTTTTAGCCCGTCCTTCTAATCTAGAGCGTAAAAGGGTCATTCTGGAGTCACGATTTAATCGGGACGATAGAATCTTTTTCTCGCGAATTGTTTTACTTCTAGATCTAAAACTACTACTACCCCTACCTACTTTGCTAAGTACCCGAAGGTCAATAGGCTTTAAAGTAAAAGCAAATTTATGATGACTGGGTCTTTCTTTAAGTTTTTTTATTTTTTTAAAAACAATAGACAGGGGGTTGGCCATAGATACATTTTACAAGAAAACAATGGGGGAGTCATCCTCCTCCTTGTCATTCTAAGTAGAAACGAAGTGACGACCGAAGAATCTACTTTTTGTGACTGTGTATTATTATGGATCCTTCGTTTCACTCAGGATGACAGAAAGGGTAGGGGGTATTTCCCCGCTTGACTGGAAATTTCATCTCCTTGTCATGTTGATGGCAACGTCGTGCTGAACTAGATTCAGCATCTTTTGTTTTACTGAATTTCCAATTAAGTTATATATGTTAAATTTTGTTTGTAATACTATGTGGACTACTGGACTAGTCCAGTAGTCCATTATATAATTTACTCGCCTTATTTTTATTATATAGAGTAGGATGTGATATCAATTTTACTTAATTATGAATACTACAAAAAAACCCTATAACCGAAAAATTGGTTTAAATATTTCTCACAATCTTTTTAAGTGTACCGATAAAACAACTGTTAAATACTTAGACTATATATTTCATAACAACGAACGAGAGGCAATTGGACGAAGAGTTTTAATACTTATCTATATTCTTGAGGGTTTTAGCAATAGGGAAATAATGGCCAAAATGGAATGTGGAAAAGAAACCGTAACAAGGCTTCGCAGACAAGTAAGTAAGAACCCGACAGAAGAAATAGATTTGTTAAGTTTTTTATCTAAAGTTTACTACTCACAATTTCCTAGAAAAGAAAGAAAAATATACAGTGGGGGATCTAGAACTGTTTCGGGAACAAAAACCATTTTTGGGTTGAATGAAAAAGAAGATTCCCTACCAGAAAATTTTGTACCCCTTTATAAGAAAACCTGATTTTTTTATAATACCAATTTTTTAATTTTTACACATGATTCTATTTGTACGAATATTGTCTATGGACTACTGGACTAGTCCAGTAGTCCGATCTCTTGCTTTTTAATAATATGTTTTTGGTGCTTTACACACCAGACACTGATACGCATTACTGTGTTATGTATTAATATTAAAATATTTTAATAACTCCTACTACCTGCATATACCCGAGTGTAATATAGCTACTACAAAAAAAGTTTTAGGTTTGTGTTAAGTGTTATATCTTAAATAGTAGTTCTGCATACGCGTGCTAACCCGTAAAAAATAATTGTATTTATAATATATTTACTATTTAAATTACTTTTTGAGTTGTCAAAAAGTAAAACGAGTATTGTCTTTATATTTATATAATAAATACGTGGTGGTAGTCATCAGATAAGCTACTCTTAATATCTTAGTTTATACTGTGGCCTGATATTAAAATACAATTTAGTCGAAATCCAGAAATAGATATTACTTTACCCCAACAATTAACCAATTTCAGCCAGAGGATAATCGGACTTTTACTGAAAACTTATTCTATTCCAATTATAAGCCAATTAAACTTAATATCCTTTTCGGCTATTTCAGGGAGTTCCACTTTAAAGCTTGTTCCTTCTAGTTTTTCGGTTACCGCAAGTGAGTATTTAATAGATGTTTCTGGTGTTACTAATACCAGAGAACTCGCTTTTATTGCTGTGGTGTCTATGTTTATAAATTTAGTTCCTTGCTTAAGTATAGCTGTTCCTGCGGTGTTGTCATTCTTAGCCACTGGCAAAGAGTCTAGTGTAGAAACATCTCTGGAAAGAGATTCTTCGGGAGTACCCTCAGAATGACGTTGGGTGGTATTGGTTGTTGAGGTAGGGGAAGAAGTTTTTACGGTAAACGCTCCTGCTACTACTTCTTTAGCTTCTATTGTTCCTAATGCTTTAATACCCCCATCGGTGCTCATTACTAGCTTACCACCAAATGCTTCTATATTTCCGGCCCCCTCTTTATTTTGTAATTTAAGTGTGGTGGCAATTGCGTTAATGCTACTATCTTCTCCTTTGATTGTAAGCAAACCTGTACTTATTTTATCTATTGCCGTTAAATCTTTAACAGTAGTTGAACCAATCACGTTCATGTCGCTATATACTGCAAGGGTGTTATTTGTGTTGTCTATTTTAAGTACATCTTCCAGATTTTTTGTTGATAAAGTTATATCACCAACATCGTTTATGTTTGTAATTGCTAAGGAATCTGTTCCGTTATACCAGCTGTTAAAGACAAAAGTCATAATCATTTCACTTCCGTCTTTTTGATCTTCAAGTGCTCTACCAATAACCCAACCTTCTTTTATAGCCTTAGAAGCTTTACCTTGAGATATGTCTGATGTAGTAAGCAAATCTCCTGCCTTAATCTTACCGTTTGAACTATCTACCTTAACAGGAACTCTACCACTTAGTGCTACGGGAACCTGTTTAACTGATTTACAAGCGCTAATTCTGTCTTCTATTTGAGAAATATTTGATTCATCTATTACATTTTTACCACTTTCATAATCATCTATTATTTCTTCTGTTCTGGTGGCCACTTGTTCATCATAGCTTGGTTCTACATTTATTCCTGCTGTTAAGTTTGTAATGTTACTACTGGCGTTTTGACTTAATTGTTCAGTTTCTTTCACATCCTTAAGTTGTTCTTTTGCCATTCTTTCTGCTTCTTTTCTTATAAGCTCTTGCTTTTTGGTATTTTCGTTACCGTTTGTTATTTCTGTACAGAATTCACTTTCAAAACTACTCCCACCAAGTGAAAACCCTGGTTTTGTGGAAATTATTCCAATAACTTGGTCTTTATTACTTTTTTCGGATTTTGTTAAAGAATAAGGTATGTCTTTATTTTGATTATAGCTTAAAGTTACTACATCTCCTGCTGTAATTGTGTCATCTAGGGTTGGGTAATTTTCAGCTACATCATAGGCTGTTGAGTTAAAGGTTCCATCTGCATCTATATCTCCATCTTGTTTTATTCTTAATGTTTCTATTCCAGCCGGTGCTGTTGTTCCTCCATTAACCCAGAATTCTACCCAGTCATTAGAGTTGTCAAAACTTATGTATGTGTCTGAGGAATCATCGGCGTCTAATATCAACTTATCAGTTGAGTTTATGCTAAAGTCGTTTCCCGAACTTACTAATACACCGCCATCAAGTACTATTTGACCGCTATTGTATGTTTGTAGCGTTAAATCATTACTTTCAAAACTTTCACCAGCTTGTATGTAAAAAGGAGCATTGCTCTTTATATAGCTTGCAGTTTGATTACTAAACTGAAGATCATTTGCAATAGTAACATCGCCTGATGATGTAAAGCTTGTTGGTACATCTATGGTGTTTCCCGCACTGCTAAACGTTGCAGTGGTGGTTCCATTACTCGCAAGTGTTATTTTTCCTGTACTATCTACTGTAAAGGTTCCATAGTTACTAGCATCATAACTTAATTGTAATTGAGTAGTTGTGCCTAAAATATCTAACTTGCTTGCAGGGGCAGTTGTACCTATTCCAATTCTGCTATTTGATGTGTCAAAATTTAGTAAACCACTTTCAAAATTAAGTGCTGTTGTAGAAGAGTTTACTAAATCCCATGTGGAAGCAACTGATGTTGCTATTGTGCTTTTTGCTATTTCTAAACCCGCTGTTGGTGCTGTTGTTCCTATTCCTACCCTGTCATTTGATGCATCAATTGAAAGAGTGTTTGTATCAAAAGATAAGCCGTTAACACCCCCAGATAATACAAAATTAGTGTCATTTACGAAAGTCCAACTAGCTGCATTAGCTGTTACTGTATCATTTGAAGCATCACCTAAAGTAGAGTTACCAGTTACATCAAATGTACCATTAACAGATAAGGTAGATGTTGGAGCTGTTGTTCCCACACCAATTCTGCTATTACTGGTGTCAAAGTTTAATAAACCACTTTCAATGTTTAAAGATGTGGTGGAGGTATCTGTTAAGTTCCATGTGGAGGCATTAACCGATGTTAGCGAGTCTGAATTTAATGTTATAGTGTCACCGGAGGCATCACCAATAGTAGAATTACCGGTGACATTTAAGGTGCCATTTATACTAAGTGTAGAGGTAGGAGCAGTAGTACCAATACCAATTCTTGAATTAGTTGTATCAAAGTTTAGTAGACCACTTTCAATATTAAGTGCTATTGTTGATGTGTTTACTAAATCCCATGTCTGCGCTTGGTTTAAAGTCGCTCCACTACTGTCAAATACAATTTTACCATTATTATAAGTTTGTAAAGTAAGGTTGTTACTTTCGAAACTTTCACCAGCTTGTATCGTTAGTGGGGCATTGCTCTTTATATAACTTGCAGTTTGATTACTAAACTGAAGATCATTTGCAATAGTAACATCGCCTGATGATGTAAAGCTTGTTGGAACATCAAAAGTGTTTCCAGTAGAAGAGAAAGAAGCAGTTTGAGTACCATTAGAAGATAAGGTTAATTTCCCATCACTTGCCACATCAAAAGTAATATAGTTACTAGCATCATAACTTAATTGTAATTGAGTAGTTGTACCTAATACTTCTAACATAGCAGAAGGAGCAGTAGTACCGATACCCAAGTAACCTTGAGAATCAAACACAGAAGTAACAGCGCTACCCACAACATTCAACCAGCTACTAGGAGCAGTAGTACCAAGACCCAGGTAACCACTATTATTAATAACAGATAAACCCTTAACATCTAACCATGTACTTGGGTTAGTTGTTCCTAGACCTAGATATCCAGAAGAATTAAATCCTGACAAGTTGTATACATCTAGAGCAATTGCAGGAGCTGTTGTTCCCACACCAATTCTGCTATTACTGGTGTCAAAGTTTAATAGACCACTTTCAATATTAAGTGCTGTCGTTGATGAATTAACTAGGTTCCACGTTGTGGCAGCGCTTGTGGCAATATTACCTGCTGCAATATCAAGTCCTGCACTAGGAGCTGTTGTTCCCACTCCAACATATCCACTAGTTCCAATTACAAAAGGTTGCGTGGTTCCTGCAACATGAAGTTTACCTGCTGGTGATGTTATTCCTATACCAACATTACCTGATGTATCTACTACAAATGCAGAAGTTCCAGAGTCATTTACTTGTAGTTTTTGTGATGGTGATGTGGTTCCGATTCCTACATAGCCGTTGGTTTCTTTTATAAATAAAGCTTCATCACTACTGTCGTTACTAATTTGTAAATCACCATATGCTGCACCTAGTTGAATTGTATTTCCTGCCTGGTAGGCCTCTTGTAAAGGTGTTGATGCACCACTAATGCTTGTCCAACTTGTGCCATTGTACACTTTAACTAAGTCATTACTGCTGTCCCATGCTAAGTATCCTTCTCCTGATGATGGACTTGATAGCGCAATGCCTTGTGGTAACCTAAGACCTTGGGGAGTAGTGTCATTTAATGTTATGTTGGATAAATCTAAAAATCCTCCGTCTGGCATAGACAACACTCCCGCATTTGTTAATGACAATACCTCATTGCTACTGTTGTTTATAAAAGATAATTTAGATGCAGGACTTGCTCCACCAGCAGTCATTACGTTTCTTATATTGAAATCATAATTGCTTGATGTATATGTTCCTATACCTACATCTGAATCATATGTTCCTCTAAGTCTTAAAAATGGTGAGTTATTTGTGTCAGCATCTGATGAAATGTCAGCAGGCCTTAAAGTTAAATAGTTGCTCTCGCCAAATAAATCTAGGCTTGAAACAGGGCTGGTTGTTCCGATTCCTAATCTATCATTAGAACTATCCCAGTATAAGTTTGCAGCTGCGGTTACAGTATCACTATCTGCCCAGTACGTTATTGAACCCGCACTACCGGAACCATTTACAGCACTTCCGCCACCACTACAATTACCTGTACTTAAACATATTTCCGCTGCACTTAAGCTCCCGGAGGGTTGAGGTAAGGTATAAACTACATTAGTTGATAAATCTCCAACATCAATTGTTCCAAAGTAGGTTCCACCTGTGGATTCCAGCATGCTGAGCTCCGAGGAGGCATTATTTAAAATAATATCGTATGCTGCATTTTGTTGCCAATTTCCTGTAAGATCTCCTAAGGACAGAGTTAATGGCGCACTTTCTGACCCCGAGCCTGTTATTGTTAAGCCCCCTGGAGATATTAATCCTACTGTAGCTATGTAATTTCCTGTGGTGTCTGTTCCTAAAGCAACAGCATCGTTTGCAATTGTTAACACTCCTGTATTTGAAATAGTTGCATCATTGCTTAGAGTGACAAATGCCGGAGCACTTGAAGAAATACCTACAAATATTTGTCCATCTGTTCCTGCACTGGTTATACCTAAAGCCGAAGTTGTATTACCATAAACCACTCCGTTTTGGGTGAATGTAGTTTTACCTGTGCCTCCATAACCTACTGCTATTGTGTTTGCTTGCCATGTTCCACCGCTTAAAGTCCCTACACTCGTTAATGATGAACTTACAACAGAACTACCCAAGGTGGTTGCATTTAAAACACTGCTCCCATTTATATAGTAATCGTTTCCGCTGCTTAAATTTACCCCACCTGCAATATCTAGTGAGTAAACAGGATTAGTATTTCCGATTCCCACATTACCACCATCAAGCACCGTGAATATTTCATTTGTTCCATCAAACAAGTTTAATATGTCTTCTGTACTTGAGTTTGCAACAGCAAGTTTGGAAACAGGATTTGTTAAGCCTATACCTATATTAGACCCACTCATATACACACTACTTGCAGTAATAGTGTCATTATCACTAAAGTATGGTAGGTAGTTAGTATTAGATGCTCCTGTTATGTCTGCAAAATCAACTCCATCCCATACCTCTGAGTCTATGGTTCTCTTCTTTAATACTCCAGATTCCTCCGTTACTACTGAG
>Ga0210057_1008232_pt1 | contig 12394 bp, 15 predicted proteins | sample CryGeyCG2114_010_2_FD_183968 | JGI IMG/M metagenome (GOLD analysis project Ga0210057, IMG submission 183968) | Groundwater microbial communities from aquifer - Crystal Geyser CG10_big_fil_rev_8/21/14_0.10 (SPAdes) (version 2) | ecosystem: Environmental > Aquatic > Deep subsurface > Groundwater ...
TTCCAAAATACCAGCGGTGTTAATGATAAGCAAAGCGATAAACCAAGGCAGGTGCTCATTGCGCGCCGCACGCCACAAGGCCACGCCTTTCCACGCCAGCGACCAGATCGCCAAAAGCGAAATCATGCCCCAGCCCCACGCGCCCCACATTGATGGCCAGCCGACCATCATATTGTAACCGTACATCATAGTTTATTGACAGTGAATTAGTTATTTTATTATACCACCCCCCAGACATTTTTGCCCGTCATAAATAACGAGCGACTGCCCGGCCGCTATCCCCTCCTGCGGCTTATCAAATTCCACCCTATATTGGCCCTTCAGCAATGGAGCAATTGAACAATGGAACAATGGCTGCAAATGTCTAAACCTGCATTTATATGCCTTATTTTTATCGGGTTCATCTGTTATCCAATTAGTTTGATGAATTACAACCTTTTTACCCTGTTCACTATTTACTATTTGCTGTTCACTAACCACTACAGTATTCCGCTTCACGTCCTTAGTTACTATGTACATTGGTTTATCATCTGTGCCTTTGGCAATAATTGTAAACCCATGCCTCTGCCCGATCGTATAAAATACCGCCCCGTCATGGTAGCCGATCTTTTCACCTTTTGTATTCAACACATCTCCGCGCTCGGCTTTAATATACTTCTTTAAAAATTCCTTCATCCCCATTCTGCCGACAAAGCAAATCCCCTGGCTGTCTTTTTTTTCCGCCGTCGGCAGTCCCAATTCTTTCGCCATTTTTCGCACCTCGCTTTTTTTATATTCTCCAACCGGAAACAAACAATGCTTAAGTTGATTTTGTTTTAATTGCCAAAGAAAATAACTCTGATCTTTTCCATTATCAACCCCACATGAAAGTATTTTTTGAAATTTAGAATTTATAATTTGAGATTTCTTTGGAATTTGGAATTTGGAATTTGGAATTTGATTAGAAATTAGAAATTCGTCATTAGAAATTCTCACATAATGACCAGTCGCCACAAAATCGGCGCCTTGAGATACTGCCCATTTCAAAAACGCGCCAAATTTTATTGTTTTGTTGCACATCACGTCCGGATTCGGCGTTCGGCCAGCTTTATATTCACGCACCATATAATTCACCACTTCTTTTTTGTATTCGGCTGACAAATCCAAAGTTTTAAAGGGAATGCCGAGTTTTATCGCGACTTTCATCGCGTCCCGCCGCTCTTCCGGCCAGGCGCAATTTCCCCATTTTTCATCCCAAATTTTTATAAACACGCCGGTAGCATCATAACCCTGCTGTGTTAATAACGCCGCCGCCACGGATGAATCTACTCCGCCGGAAAGTCCGACAAATACTTTTGGTTTGGAACTTTTGGTTTGGAACTTTTGGTTTGGAACTTTTGACATATTGCCATTAAACCATATCCTTTGCCTAAAATCAATTCATATGTTATGATGCAAAAAATTTAAATCGCACTTTAACCATCGGAGAAAAAAATGAATCAAATGGAAATAAAAACTCTTTTAGAAGAAGCTTCTCAACAGAACTGCGCTTTAAAGAGGAGGGAGGAAATAAAAAGGCAGTTGACGCTCAAACTCACCCGCATACCTTGTCTGCAGGAACCATTCCGCTGCTTATTGTATCACCTCTTTGAACAACTAAAAGAGCATCCTGAACTGATAGCCATGCAATGGCCGGCTATTGTAAGTATGTGCAGCAACAACCCGGTTAAACTGGATAATTTCCATCCTTCTTTATTTTTAGGCTAAAAGGCACGGCAGCATCGCGCCTTTTTCTTTTTTTAAATTACCAAATAAATCCAGCACCTTGACCGCAGGGTATTAAACCCTGCGGCAAGAATGATGATAGCCCTTCATCCCTGCGGCAGAGACCGCAGGGTATTCGGGCACGGTGCTGGATAAAATCCTAGTTTTGCTAAATTTCCGGCCAGCCTTTTTTCATTATGCCGGCATTCCCATTCCAGCCGGCTCGCTTTTTTATGCGCCTGATTATAAGCCAGCCCTCGCGCCATTCGCGATCTTTCATACAGCTCATGCAAAATAACGAATGGCCGCTCTTTAGCGCTTAAGTCATCGTCTATCCATATTTCATTTTTGGGCACAAAGTCATAAACCAAACCATGCCCTCCTTCAGTAAAATCAACATCAAAAATGCTACGGACCAGCCGACCGTCAATCAGCCAGATTAACAGCTCTCCCGCTTGATTGATAAATTTTTTATGAATTTTTTTAATATCCGGCTTGCCTTGCTTGTTAATCGCTTTGGTCGCGTCTCCCGCTTTTTTTCTTTCCGCTTTTTCCGCTTTGTCCGCTTCTTTTATGGCATAATTATATGACCTTCCATTTCTCATTAAACGCCACTCCGCCAATAAATGATCAATAAAAAATTTTCTTTCGTCGGGATCAGCTTCTTTGTCCAGCCAGAATTCATATTCCGGGATGAAGGGAAAACGATAATGCTGGCCAAAATTGGTAAATTCTTTTTCCACTTTCGCGCGAATAATGCCACCATCCACCTGCCAAACGGCAATATTCCCCCTTTGGCCTATTTTTTTAAGATAAAACTTCTTCTTCCTCATATAACCACATTATACTCTAAATTGACACGCCTCCAAAACACTTTATAATTATTTGTAGTATTCGTAAATTCGCAATTTGAAGAATTTGCCATTTACCCCGTGAAATATTTTATAAATTTCACAGGGTGAATCTGAGTAAATTTAAGTCCGTACAATGTATTCGCATTTACCCCAGTGAAATTGCTTCACAGTATTTCACGGGATTAATGGTTGTAAGCCCTTTTTAATCCCTATAATTTAATTTGAATGTCTAAAAACAAACTCCAGCGTTTCGCCGAACTAAAAACTTTTTCTAACGTCATGGAACCGGCGGAAGTTAAGCTGGGTTTTAAGTTTAACTGGTCTAAACATTTCGGCAATAATAATCCAATCACTCTGGAGCTCGCTTGCGGCAAAGGCGAGTACGCTTTAGCGCTGGCGAAACTGTTTCCCAAGCGCAATTTTATCGGCATTGATATCAAAGGCGCGCGCCTCTGGAAAGGAGCAAAAACCGCGCTGGAAAATAAATTAACTAATGTCGCTTTTTTGCGCATTCAAATTGAAGATTTGGAAAAATATTTTATTCCCCTCTCCCTTACTAAGGGAGAGGCTGGGAGGGGGTCGGTTTCCGAAATCTGGATTACTTTTCCCGACCCGTTTCCGCGGAAACGGCAACTAAACAAACGACTGACCAGTCCCCGCTTTTTAGCGATGTATAAAAAAATATTAGTGCTCAACGGTACGCTTAATTTAAAAACCGACGACTTGAATTTATTTAATTATTCCGTAGAAACCGCCATCGCCGAGGGCTGGAAGATAAAAGAGGTTATCAATAATATTTATGCAATTTCTCCTTTATTACTCTCGCTTTCGCAGGAATCTAAAGATTGTATAAACTCAATTTTACAAATCCAAACTTTTTACGAGAATAAACATTTAAAATTGGGAAAGCAAATTCATTATTTAAAAATACAAAATTAAAAAAATCCAGCTCTCCCTTGGAATCTGGATTTCTAAACAAACTTTTAATTTTTTATAATTTAGGCATTTTAACCTTGCCGTTCGTCACTGTCAAATCATATTTTTTCTCCGGCGCAAACTCCGGCCATTGATAAGGACTGCCGTCGTAATGGAGAATTTTTCCGCCGGCTTCTTTGGCGAACAGCACCCCGGCGCCTATGTCCCATAAGTTGGTCTTAGTGGTAAAATAGGCATCAGCCCGCCCCAGCCCCACCCAGGCGCATTCTAAGGCGGCGGAGCCGATTTTTCTAACTTCTTTCGCCCTGGGATAAAGCTTGCTGAATATACCGGTTATTCTCTTTTTATTCGCTTCTCCCCCCTCGCAATAAATTATATACGCTTCATTTAATTTTTTAGCGGCGGAAACCCGCGCCTGGACGGTTTGCCCTTTTTTCAATACCCAAGAACCGCCGCCTTTAGTGGCAATATATTTTTCCTGCAGAAACGGCGCCTCAATTACCCCGACCACCGGTTTGCCTTTGACCCACAGGGCGATGGATATGGAAAAAAATGGATTATTATTCACAAAGTTTCCCGTGCCGTCCAATGGATCAATCACCCAAAGATAATCCTCATTTTTTTTAACTAAACCGGTCTCCTCCGTAAGATAAGAATAATCCGGAAAATTTTTCTCAATCCCCTTTTTTATAATATCATCGGCAATAAAGTCAAACTCGGTTTTAACGCCGCCGCCGCGCGAAGAAACATCGGTTTTGCCGAAATACTGCATTAACTTTTTGCCGGTTTTTTCCGCGGCCAAAACCGCGAATTTTAGATGTCTATCCATACTTACTACATTATAACAAACCTACTCAAATCGAGGAAATAGCTTCTTTATTATCCCTGCCAGCCATCCTAAAAATGGCGCTTTTTTATCATCCTGCTCCACATCGGCCCGGGCGCCTACGCTGATTGGCTCTTCTATGAAATCATTTCTGGTGGTAGTGGCCGATATCCGCGGCTGGTGAATATATTCTTTTGATGAAGTGGCGTATTCTTCCTGCAGCTTTTCCAATAAAGTATAATCAATGACTTCCCCCGGCATTCCGCCGGCCAAAGTGATTTTTATAAACAAAAAAGCACTGCAAACAACAATGCTTAAAATAAATCCTCCTCTCATTAAAATGAGAGCTTTTTTCATATTAACAAACTCTAGCAAAAATTACACTATCTTAAAAGAGGAAAAAATGTGCAAAAGCAAGCTTGTCCGCCGAAGTTCCGACGTATGTCGGAACGAAAGTGGAAAAAAAATGTGAATAAAATCACATAAAAAAATCCCCGAAAAAATTGGGGGAATTGCCTAATGAGCAAAGGATTTTTCCAGCGATGTTTTAGTAGAATGCCTTTGTTTAGTATAAATGAACAATGTTTGCACTGCTCTATCTCCTCCAACTTTAACTTGCCAGCCAACTTGAGTCCAAATAAACTTAAGCCAGCGCCTTCCTCCTCTCGTTTGTTTTATTACTCCGGGAGTTACTCTGTCTACTTGAGGGAGGCGAGCGGCGGCGTCAGCAACCTCTGCGGCAGTGGAAGTCAGCGTACCATGTTTGGCGTGGAATTTACCGCTATCTCGATGCGCCATCTTTTCTCCTCCTTGATAGAGTATCTTTACGCACGTGCTTATTTATATAATAAAACAAATTATATTATCTAACAACAATTTTACAGGATATCTTCGTAATGCTTAATTTTAGCTATCTTTTTGCCTTTATTAATATCCACTAAAATCAGGTCTCCCCTTGGTTCTTTATTCCATAATTTTTTTAAAGTCAAATATTTATTGATCGCGTACTTTAAATCCCTCTGCTTTTTTTGGCTCATGGATTCAATGCCGCTGCCATAATACTTTGAAATTCTGGTTTTCACCTCCGCAAAAACAATAAAGACTCCTCGTTCGGCGACTATGTCTAATTCTTTATAGCTGGCTTTGTAATTCCGGCTTAAAATTTTATATCCTTTCCTGATTAAATATTCGCAGGCCAGCTGTTCGCCATATCGCCCGATTTCTTGATTATGCATAAATATAATCTTTAAAACGAAATACTGTCCTTCCATCTTTGGTAAAGCTCTTTAGTCGCTTGCAAATCCCCGGCGCAATATTTTGCAACTTCTAATGTCCGCCCCTCTCTGAATAATCGCGGCACATCCAGGCCGGTAATTCCGTGCGACTTGGGCGACTCAATGCCGAACACTTTGCAGTAAAAGTCCAGGCTGAATTTTCTGCCGGCTCCATAAAAAGTCAGTTGCTCTAATAAATCAATGTGCGTATCCGCGGAATAGCGGTAGGGCATTAAATTTTTAGTGGCCCGCGCGCCTAAAATCGCGCTCCGCGTCAATAAAAAAGGGCAGTCAAACGCCCTCCCGTTAAAAGTTATAAATTGCTGGTAATGCTTTATGGCCTGCCAAAACCGCTCTAATATTTTGATTTCACTCCCGGAAACATAATTTATATTACCATCAATAAATTCTTGCTGGCCGGAAAATTCAGGCGTCCGGTAACAAACCGCCCCCTTGTTGGTATCCGGGTTGAGCATGCCGATGCAAATTATTTCCGCGGTCAGGGGATATAAAGCCAGCCGCTGTTTCTCTAATTTTTTTTCCGGCCTGGTTTTAGCGAACCGCATTAAATACTTCTGGCTTTCTTTATCAAGTTCATCCCACTCTTCGCCTGCAGTTTCAATGTCAAATATAATTCTATTCATTTTAATAGTCATAGTATAATGCAAATTATTTGCATATTCATAATTTGAGGCATTTGAATGAATTTGAGGATTTGCATTATATTTACCCTAATAATATCCACTCCGGCTTAAAAATCAATAAGACGCCGATCAACAATAATATTATCCCGCCGATTAGATTCGTCGCCCGCGCGTATTTCTTGGCGGCGCCGGTGACTCTTAAAGTTACCATGGCTATCAAAAAAACAATTATATCATCCAGCATGAAAATAACAATATATATTAATAAATAGCCGTAATACTGCCAGGCCGGCAGATTCGCCGCGCTTAAAACAGAGGTATAAATCGCGGGCAGACCGGCCGAGCATACTAATTCCACCATATTGACCGCCGCCGCCAATCCAATAATGCCGATCATGGCCACTATAAAATTCTTCTCGCTGATTATTTCCTTTACTTGGCTGAATATCCTGATTCTCTTTTCTTCTTTGATTACTTTGCAGGCCCCCTTTCTGTTCACATAAAATTCCCTTAAATGGTAAATTCCGCTGCCGACCGCGACCAGCGCGACTGCCAGGCGAATCCAAAAAATAAAACCGATAAATAAAAATATATTAAGCCAGGCCGCCAAAAACAAAAAATATACCGCCCCAGAAGCTATAATAAAAGTTAGGCCGATCGCCCACATGCGCCGCCGGTTCTGCATTTGCATCAGCAGGCTGACTAAAAAAAGCAACACCCACATGGCGCAGGGATTAAATCCGTCTATTAAGCCAATAGCGGCGGTAATAGTGAATAAAGAAAATTTTTGGGGATTTATTTGCCCAATGAAAGGCAAATTTATGATTCTGGGCTTTTTGCTGGTGGCATTTTCGCCGTAGATGATGATATCGCTGCCGGTTTGTTCTTTATCAATTTCATTAATCTTTTTGCCGGCGATAATGCCGCCGACGAAATCAGGCGTTCCCATAACCCGATGGAAATCGACCAGTCGTCTGATCTCGGCTCCGGTCGTTTCATCATTAAAATAACCATTTATCACATCGGCGCCGATAAAGGTAATCGGCGTTCCGGAAACGTTAACGCCTGTTTCCTTTATAATTTTTTCCGCTAAACTTGAATTTTTTTGGTTATACCAAATCTCATAATAATGGACACGGACATCCGGATCATCAATCTTAAGTTGGGCCAAAAATTTCTCTTCCTTGGCGCAATAAGGGCAGCCATCGCCGTAAAAAAAATAAATATCGACTATTTTGCTCTTTTCCTGCGCTAAGACTATGCTTGGCGTTAAAAAGGCGGCAATAACTATGATAAAAAAAATACTCTTAAGATATTTAAGCATACATTAATTTAAAGCTAAAAATTTATAATTATTATTAAAAGCTGATATAATTCTATCATTATTTATTTTTCTTTAAAAGCAGGACGATCATCGCGGCTGTTCCCCCGCCGATCATGGCATCAGCCAGATTAAAAACCGGCCAGAAACTAAAATTTATATAATCAATTACGTATCCATACCGCAAACGGTCAAATAGATTGCCGGCAGCGCCAAAAATAATCAACAATAGAACGGCTTCCCGCGGTCCAAACCCCTGTTGAGCGGATTTAATGAAATAATAAATCAATAAACAGATAATTAAAACAATGGCCGGCACCGCTATAAATTGGCTTACCGGCAGGCTAAAGGCAATATCTTTATTTTTAAACAAATCCAAGCTTACCCAGCCTTTAATAATTTCAACTCTTTGATTGTATAAAAAATTTAATTCCCAATACTTTAAAATCCGGTCGGCAATAAACAAAAAGATGGTGCTTCCCAAGACAGCACCAACTTTTATATATCTCCTTTTGTTAAAATCTAACATAAATTAAACCTATAATCCTTTTTGCAGCTTATTTTTACAGGCAACACAGGCGCTGGAAACCGGGCGGGCCAAAAGCCGCTTTTCGCCTATTTCCTGGCCACAATACTTGCAGACGCCGTATTTTCCTTCTTTGATTCTCTTCAGAGCCGAATCTATATCCTTTAAATTATTTTCCAGCACGCTGCTGACGGATAAATTTGTGGTGTACATGTCTATTTCCTTGGCATTGTCGTCATTGGCAGTCCCTAAATCGTCAAATTGCGGCCGATGCTTGCCTTTAACATGCTTGTCCTGCGTGGTAAATTTATCAAGTTCCCCGATGATCTCCTTTCTCCTTGTTTCCAGCTCTTTTTTAATTTTGGCTGTTATTTTTTTGTCCATAAAAAATGTTAATTCATCTTATAAATATTATAGACTATTTCCTGATAAAAAACAATGTTTTTCTCCAAAATTAAAAGGAGCCCTTGCGGGCCCCTCCCCGCGAATGCGGGAAAAATTAATTTATAGGCCAGATGCAAGAGCTCCATCCTGAAACCTCTGTTCCTCCACCATCCGAGGATAGTGAAGAAGATCCCTTCAAGTTCCAGGATAAAGAGCTTTTTTACCGACAGAAAAAAGCGCTTCTCTACCACTCGCTTGGTAAATTAAATCAAATTTTATAGAGCTGATAAAATCTACCTGTTTTTTGTTTTTGTTTTATTCGATCCATGTCGGAATATAGATCAATAATGAACAGTAGAGAAGAAAAAACTGGCTTCAATTTCTTCAAGGCAGTTTTCTAAATATTTTTAATGAACTTATGATATAATAATATCATATAATATGATAATGGTCAATAAAATGTTTTAATGATTTTTTTAGATAAAATGTACTAAAATTAAATAAAAAAAACTTTATAAAGTTATCCACAATTTAAAGTCCACAAAAATGTGGACTTTAAATAATCTTTATAAGAAAGTTATCCACAATTTTACATTTTTTTTCACAGTTATGTAAATAAAAAAGTCTACATTATTCTGGACTTTACTTATAAACTAAAGTCCACAAAAATGTGAACTTTAATTATAATGAGGTCACGGTGGGAATCGAACCCACGTATGATGGTTTTGCAAACCATTGCCTTACCGCTTGGCTACGTGACCGTTATTAATTGTGAAGAAACTGACTGTAATGTAAATATCAATATTAACAATAACAAAAAATACAAAATAAGAAAAGCGGGGATATCCGCTTTTCCTTTTGATAATTTACATTTTTTGTATTCCGCTGATTAGCGGCTTAATATTAATAACAATTATTAAATATTTATTATTTGAATTTCAGCCCGCTTTACTCCGAACTGCTTCGCTTCCGTTTTATCAATCATCCAGACGTCAATCCTATCTGGGTACCTTTTATTCATGCGGTCGCGAACTACAAATATGCGGTCACCGAAAAGCTTGGGAATGCGCACTTTCGTGCCAAATTTAAGAAAATTGGCGGCAATTGTATCTTCTACGCCATGCTTGCAGACATTAAAGCCATTGGCCGTAGTGCAGGGATCGTCATCGCACTGGGCAACCTCGGAATTATAGGCGGTAATAGTGCGCACACCCCGGCCAGAAAATTCCAATTCTTCAACATCCGGCAAATGTTCCTTAATAATCAGGCTTTCCTCTATTAACTCTACTTCTCTTTCTGTTAAAACAGCTCCATTTTCAGCTATAACCTTGCTTTCTTCCACCGCCTGGTCAGCCAAAGCTGGAGCAGTAAATAAAACAAACTGGAACAAAATAGCTAAAATTAAAAATCCGATTATATTTTTAGATATTTTTAACCTTTTTCCAAAAACAAAGGCGTTTTCTAAAATGTTAAAACCTTTTCCTTTGTTCAAAAAAAGAGAAGAGGTTTTAATTGATTTAGGTAAAAACCTGTAAGAAGAAGCTAAGAAATTAGGCTTTTTATCAATAAAATAGAAAGATTTCATAAATTTTTTTTATATTTGTTTTTATTTTTTATTCCCGCTAATTGCTAATCAGCAGTAAATATAAAAATCCCGTCATATTAAACGAAGGGATTCTGTTCTTTTACTCTTTTCTATTATGTTCTAATTATAGCAGAATTCATCAAAAAGTCAATGGTAAAAGGTTAATTTTATACTAACATTAAATACTTTGTCATTCCGAGTGATCTGCCTGATTGCGCAGTTGTCGGCAGGGGGCAAAAATCTGAATCTTTAGGCAAAATATTATTTGCAATCCGAAGCCCTGTAATGTTGCGGAACAAATGATTGATAAAAACTTAAAATATGATAGATTTATAAGCTGTATAAAGCAATAAAACTGGCGATCTTTTTAAGTAAGAAAGGATGTTTTAGGAAAACGAGAGTACGCGCGAAACAGGCGCGCTAAACAAAATCCTGAAATTCTATCTAGCTAGGAGGAATACTAAAATGGGATTCAAACAAACTCCCAAACATGTTAACGGAAACGGATCCTTTCACCAAATCGGAATCGTTCAGGGCCAAATGTGTGGCCCATACCCGAACCGACTTGATTTTCTGAAGGTGGTCGGAAAAAACGGAATCGGCTTTGATGCCGTTGAACTCGCGGGCTGGACTCTGGACTTGGCGGTATCCGCGACCAATGAAGGCGCCGAAGCGCACGCCAAAGCGCTACTTCAAGAATGCCAAAATGAGGGTCTCATTATAGCGACGATTGCCGCTCATCTTCCAGGACAGGTTCTAGGCGATGAACCGGCAGCGGAAACGCTTCAATTCCAAAGTGGTGAACCGGTTGAGGCCTATGTCGCCTGGCGCAAAGCCGGTAACGTTCCACCGGAAAACGACCCGTACTACGTACCGCCAGACGTGGGTGAAAAAATGCGCGCCAAAGCGACGGCGGATCTGCTCGCAATCGGCCGCATCGCCCATCACCTCGGAAAACTGCAAAGTCGAAACGTCACAATATCCGGATTTACCGGAGCTCCGGCTCGCCACTGGCGGCATTGGTTCCCGTTCCCGCCGTTACCCGGAAAAATCGGGGATCATACTCTTCCGAGCGTTCATGACGTCGCGAAGAAATTGATGCTCGAACGCTTCGGCCCTGTCTGGGATGAATACAAAAATCTCGGTGTCCGATTCGGGCAAGAAGACCATCCCACGGAAATGGCTATCGGCGATGAAGCGTCGGCGGAAGAATTCCTAAAAACCGTCGATGACGCCGGATACGCAGCAGTGGTTGGGTTCAATTTCGACTTCTCCCACAAGGGGTGGAACTACGGCAATGCCACCGTCTATCTCCGAACCTTTGGCGAGCGCGTCTGGTCTGTCCACTTCAAAGGCGTAAAATGGACCGGGCCGCATACCGCCGCCGGAATTATCGGTGGATGGCTACCGTTCGGTGATTTGCGCCGCAGTATGGATTTCGTCTACTCCGGCAGTCCGCGAGATATGACGAACTCCCAGGAAATCATCGTCGCTCTAAATGCGACTGGCTACGACGGAGCGCTCAATATCGAAATCGAAGACAACCAATTCGATCTCACCGCCTGCGCCCGAGCCGCCCTCGCGGAAGTGAGAAAAGTCGACCTACCCTTAAGTAAAGGAGCATTCGACACCGCCTTCGCGCAAGCCTAGTCACAAAAGGAGGGCTGGCTTCTCACTTTGCGCCAGCCCTCCTTCATCGCTTTATACAGCACAACGAAGCTAACCCTTCGTTTTTTTTATTTTTTAACACTAATTTTTATACTAATTGACATTTTCTATGTCTTTTGATAAGTTTGAACATCGTACATTTTTACAAAAGGCTTTTTAAGCCTTTATAAATCCATAAGGCAAATGCCTTAAAAACAATGAAAGGGAGAAATACAGAATGAACACGAGATACCGATTAAATGTTGGTTTCGTTGGTCTGATCGGCGGTTTCATCGGGCAACATCGCCTAGCCGCAGTCAGATCAGTCATCACCCCGGGCATGTTCGTAAATGCCTGCGTGCCCGGTCCGAAGGACAAATTCGATAAATTCAAACCCCAAGCCGAAATGATGGGCTTTGAGCCAAAACGAATCTATCCCACGCTTGCGGCTATGCTCAACGCCGAACCGGACCTCGACATCGTCGTGGTTAACACTCCCAATTTCCTTCATGAAGAAAGTTGCCTAGCCGCGGCCGAAGCGGGAAAGCACATCATCTGCGACAAACCGCTCGCTCATACCTTGGAGTCGGCCGATCAAATTCTCGCCGCGATCAAACAGGCGGGAGTTTATTCCTGCAACACTCCCACCTATAC
>Ga0210057_1008233_pt1 | contig 12393 bp, 9 predicted proteins | sample CryGeyCG2114_010_2_FD_183968 | JGI IMG/M metagenome (GOLD analysis project Ga0210057, IMG submission 183968) | Groundwater microbial communities from aquifer - Crystal Geyser CG10_big_fil_rev_8/21/14_0.10 (SPAdes) (version 2) | ecosystem: Environmental > Aquatic > Deep subsurface > Groundwater ...
ATGAACGACATCGCAAGTCGTACATAAATAAAAAATCCGAGTTATTCAAAAATAACTTCGGACTTTGAAAGCCTAATGACTCCGTCTTGTTCAATTCGCCAATTTCTATTTATTGGCACCGAATCAGTCACCTGCTTCCTCCAACAGATGTTTACTTTTTCGTTTTTTCTTAGTTTGGTCTTTCTATTTTAGCAAAATTTACAAGATACGCAAATTAAATCTGGGGATTAAATGTGGATAAGTTTACCCTGTTAAATCCTTGCTTTGCAAGGGGTCCCGTATGCGGGACATTTAACAGGGTGAAAGGTGAAGGGTGAAATAATCTTACCCTATTTGCTGTATAATTATATCAGAGTAGAAAACCCGTATCTGGGTGCTAAGCTGGGGAGGAAATAAATTTCATCCAGAAAGCACCCAGATATAGGTTTTCTACTAATGAACGACATATGAACGACATCGCAAGTCGTTCATTTTTCAATTTTAAAATTTTAAAGAATTAAAAAACCACCAAGTTGGGATAACTCCTCCTGATTTAATTGTAGCCTCCTGTTTATACCCTCCTTGGTGGTATAGTTAGTACTCTAATTTTATGCCTAACTTTTCAGCAATTTGATGAATCCATTTTTCGTGTTTATCAATTATCATGGCTATTGCCGAATATTCTTGTTTTAAATCTTCTATTGCCTTGGCTAATTTATCAATAACCGTAATTAGTTGATCTATTCTTATATCAACTTTATCAAAACGCTCATTGATTTTTTCGAATCTTTCATCGACTAATTCAAATCTGTCATCTACTCTCGTAAACTTTCCATCTAAATATTCAATTAACTCGCTATAATTTTTATCCATACCTGTATACTTCCAATTTAACGCAATGTTTTAGGTGTGTCAAGGGTTTTGGCACATTTTTAAGAAATAAAAATAGGGAACGGCTATCCATCCCCTATCCGCCTAATAAAAGAACCTATTTAAACCTCCTTTTTAAAAACTTTTTTTACCAAACGACGAATAACAAGAAAACCAACGACAACATAAATTATAACAGTAACAACAACCAACAAGCCAAGAAGCGTCTCAGTCAAAATAGATATTATTTTCATTTTCCCTCCTTAAATTTTTTATAAAGATAGCACATAAAAAGAGACCCGTCAAGGGCTTGTACAAGATGACCACATAGGTGACACTTTTGATACCTCTATGGGTGTTTCGCGGTTCAGGAATTGGTGGGGTCTAATAAATGAACGACTTGCGATGTCGTTCATTTCGCTCGTTTCATTCTAAAATTAAATCTCTTATTGTATTTATTTCTAAATCCTCTAGCCATTTTTCGATACTTTTTCTGTACTTTTCTTCTCCGCCGAATACATCTAATAAAAATCCTCTGTTTGTGACTGATGGGAAATTCTTTTTCCCGCTATAATCCAAATGACTCGACCATCTGTAGTTATCTAAAAACTCTATCGCTTTATTGCGGTTTCTCAATTTACCCTCTCGCCATTCCGGGAATTCAATATCTAATGGATTTAAGTGAATATAATATGGTAAATGATAAAAATGAGATTCTTTTTCAATTAAAATAGATTTATATCTACTCTCATATAATGTTCCCTTTCTTTTATATTTTTGATTAAAATACTTTGCATAACCCATATCTAATTTTTTTATAAATTTCGATATCCCCATCTCTATTCTCGGACTCAAAACAAGATGATAATGATTTGGCATTAAACAAAAGGCGTAAATATCTACCAACAACTTCCTCGGTAATGAACGACTTGCGATGTCGTTCATTTGGAATTTTCCAAATGCACGGAATGTGGTATTAACTATCTTTTGATCGTTAAAAACAAACAAATCATGAATAAATCTAAAATAATCCTGTTTATTAAGAAATATTTTTCTTCTATCCACTCCCCTGTTTAATACATGATAAATTTCACTCATATAATATATAATTAATTATAGGACTTTATGAACGACATCGCAAGTCGTTCAATTCTTTTTTAAGTAAAAGGGGCGATTAATCGCCCCCCCCAAGGTCAATAATTATTAATAAACTATTTTGATTTGCTGAATAACCTTACCAGCCAGCCAAATAAACTAAATTTACCTTCTTGGGCTTTGATAAAGTTTTCAATTCTTGTCCGCTCCTGCTCCAGATTCTGAACCTGTTCCTTAAGTTCGGTTTTTTCTCCTGCGCTTGCCACGTTTTCCATTAATCTGGTCAACTGCTCCAATCTATTTCTGGTCTGAACCATTTCGCTGCGCAACTGACCAAGATTTTTATAATCCGAACCGATTAAAAATGTCTTAATTTTGTTTCTGTTCTGAACTGTCTCTATTTCTTCAGCCACTCTTTCTTTTGCTAAGTTCTGCTCTCGAGCAACAACCCTCACCTGGTCTCCAATTCCACCTTCCGAGCGACTGGCTATTTTCAATAAACTCTGGACGAAATTTGCCACCACGCTTCGGTGAATTTCGGCATTTATTTGCCCCGTGCTTTTGGAGGCGATATCATCGAAATCTTCCGAATCACTTGTCTCATTCTCGTCTTCTTCGCCCTGATTCTGATTTTGGTTTTGATTTTTTTCTATATTCTTTTGTTGGGTGTCGGTATCAATCAATCTGACAGCTGATGCTTTAAAACCAAAAGAAAAAGAAAGTGCCATTATCGCGGCTAAAAAGAGTATAAAAATTGGTTTGATTTTAGTCATAATATAGAAATTATATATCCAAATCATCAAAATATCAAGTAATCTCCTGTTTTTAAACCCATTTTATCAACCAGCCCCTTGTTTATTTCCAGAACATACTTGGCTTTCTGACCCGGATTGATGCTTTCGCAAATTTCTTTCTTGCAGGGCTGGGCATTTTTTTCTATAAAAACCACTTCTTTATTTTGATTTAACCAGATTATGTCCAAAGGAATCAAGGTATTTTTCATCCAGAAAGAATAAATTCCTTCCTGGTCAAAAATAAAAAGCATTCCCCTATTTTCGTCCAAGTTCTCCCTATTCATCAGCCCGCGGCTCCACTCCTCCGGCGTTGTAGCCATTTCTACAAAAAAACAATCCTGCCTAAAACAAACTTTATTTTCTTTATTAATTTCTATGGTATTTCCCAAGCCAAATTTCTCAAGAAAAATTTTGGCTTTTTGTTCATCCATTAAACACGGCTGGCTCAAATTGTTTTCAATCGGATGTAATTTATAAACAAATTTCGTGGGGTAAATCTCCAACACCACAACCAAACCCTCCTGCACGTCCTGAGAAAAATACTGGTCAAAAATAAAATTACCCAGAGAATAGAAAATCAGTTTGTCCTTATAATTTTCAATTTCTTCAACAACGTGAGGATGGCTACCGACAATCAAATCCGCTCCAGCATCGATTATTTTATGAGCCAATTCTTGCTGGGCTGGCGAGCTTTTTAATTTGTATTCCTCGCCCCAGTGCATAGCGATAATCAGAAATTTGTCCGGATTAGATGCTTTGGTTGATTTTACGATTTCCGTAAGGTTTTGGTCCTGGCAGCCATTGAACGTTTTATTAAAAGCCAGAAAGACCAAATCATTTTTAATTACTGTTTTTTCGGAACAAATCCAGGAATCGCCGACCCAATCGATTCTCGCATTTTCCAATAATTTTTTCGTCTCTTGAAGCCCTGCGGCGCCCATATTAAAAGTATGATTATTGGCCAAAGAAAGAACCTTGAAATTAGCCGAAGCAAGAGGCTCAATAACCTTGGCGTCAAAGGCGAATTCCATAGCGACCAAGGAATAGTTTTCGGGGTTTTTGGAAATCGGGCCTTCCAGATTTCCAAAAACCCCGTCGCTCTCATTTAAAAATTGGCTGATTTTTTCAAAGGGATAATCAAAACCATTTTTCTTCATCAGCAATTCCACTTTTCTATCCAGCATAATATCGCCGACAAATAAAATTGTTTCCGGCTTAACTTCCTCGATTTTCGGATTATCTGTCGCAACAATATTTTCAACTTCAAAATTGCGGGTTTTATAACTCCACCAGACACTTAAACCGAGCAGAATAACCGTCGGAATAATCAATATTAAGATATATTTTGATTTAAGCATGTTTTGTTTTATGCTTTCCTCCCGACATACGATAATGAAAATAAATCAATTTGGTTATCTCGCTTAAAATAAAGTAAGCCAAAATCAAAAACAAAACAATGAACAGGGAATGAATGTCCGGACGAACAAAATGGAATATTTCATCGCCGAAATAAGTGAACGGCAGAATGACGGTAACGAAAAAAGTTATAACAGCAGCAATGACGAGAGCAAAACTCGGTCTTCTGGTTTTTGCAAAGAAATGAGCGGTTCGCAAAGAAAATATAAGCACAATCTCGGTCAGAATGCTTTCGACATACCAAAGGGTCTGAAGAAGCGCGGGTTCGACTTTACGAAAAATCGCGAAAAATATAAAATCAAAAATCGTGCTGATTAAACCCAAAATAACGATAAGTAAAATCACCTGGTTCAGCTGATAATGTTTGGGTTTTCTCAATTCCTCGGCATCAACCCGGTCAGAAGCCACGGCAATAAGCGGAAAGTCGGAGAGAAGATTTACCAGTAAAATCTGAATGGGCAGCATCGGCAAAAACGGAATCATCAGGGAAATTACTGCTATGGAAATAAAGTTTCCGAAATTGCTGGCTAAGGTGGTCTTTATGTATTTGTTGATATTGGAAAAAATATTTCTGCCTTTATCTATCCCCGCGATAATCACGTTGAGATCTTTTTCCAGTAATATTACGTCGGAAATCTCCCTTGATACGTCGGCTGCGCTCTCAACCGCGATGGCCAAATGAGAAGCTTTCAAAGCCGGGGCATCGTTAACTCCTTCCCCTAAAAATCCTACTTCATATTTTTTACTCAAGGTTTCGACAATTCTATATTTCACCTCGGGAGATATTCTGGCAAAAACCGAAAATTCTTCACAGGTGCTTAAAAATTTTTCGTCGGACAAATTTTCCATTTCCTCGCCCAAAATCACTTCTTGGGAATTTTTTATCAGACCTATTTCTTTTGCCACATAGCCGGAAACTTCTTTACTGTCGCCGGTAACGATTTTTACCTTTGTGCCCAATCGTTCCGCAAGATGGATGGATTGTCTGGCAGTCGGCTTTAAGGGGTCGGAAAAAGAAAAATAACCCAAAAAGGTCAAATTTTTTTCATCCTCTTCCCCGTAAACTTTTTTATCAAATTGCTTATAGGCAATCGCCAGAATTCTTTTTCCTTTTTTGCCTTCCTCTTCTGTTTGTTTTTTTATCTGTTCGATTGTCTGGCTGTCTTCGAATTTGGACGATAATTCCAAAATGGTTTCCGGCGCTCCTTTTACGATTAAAACCGTCTTTCCTTCGGGACCTTTTACCAAAACGCTGTTTCTTAACCTGGCTGGTCCGAAAGAAATTTCCGACACTGCCTTAAAATTTTTCAAAGATGCCTGTACTTTGCCATCCACCTGATTAAAAATAGCCGTATCGAACGGACTTGAAGACGACTCAATCTTTTCCTTGATATAAGAAGAGGATAGAAGAGCATACAACAGACATTTTTCTTTATTTTGGGAAAAAACTTTTTCCAAAACCATTTTTCCTTCCGTGAGGGTTCCGGTTTTATCACTGCACAAAATTTCGATGTTTCCCAAATCTTCAACTGCCGACAATCTCCTTACCACAACCTTTTCCTTTGCCAGTTTTAAGGCGCCGTTGGAAAGAGAAACCACCGCAACCACGGGCAGGGCTTCGGGAATAATTCCGACTATCAAGGCAAGGGAGAAAATCGAAAATTCGAGAAGATTCGTTGTTCCTTTTATGATTAAATTTGCCAGAAATACGAAAACAATCGTTATCACCACCAATCTCAAAATCAGGCGGGAAAATTTAAGCAGATTTTTCTCGTAAATACTCTCCCTGGCAATTGTGGATACCAGTTTGGAAATTTCGCCCAAAACCGCCTCTCTGCCCGTGCTGATTACCACTCCTTCGACCTCACCGGAGATTACAGAAGTGCCGGCAAAAATAATGTTTTTTGCTTCAAAAATTTCTTTTGTTTCTTCTTTCAGCGGCTGGTTGGTTTTGGAAACAGGAACCGATTCTCCGGTCAGCACCGACTCGTCAACCATTGAATTTTCGGCTTTCAAAACGAACATATCCGATGGCGCAATATTGCCTTGTTCCAATAAAACAATATCTCCGGGAACCAAAAGCCGCTTATCTATATTTTTTTCCTTCCCATCCCTTAAAACCCGAGAACTGGAAGGAAAATATCTTCTTAAAAGCAAAACAGCCCGTTCTGCCCGGGCTTCTTGAAAAAATCCCAAAAATACATTGATTAAAATAAAACCGGCAATCACTAAGGCATCCAGTTCTTCGCCAACCACAAAAGCAATTAAGGTAGCAATAATAAGCAGGTAAACAAACGGTGACTTAAACTGTCTTAAAAAAACATCGAATAAGCTCGTTTCCTTCGCCTTTACTTCGTTAAATCCGTATTTTACAAGACGCTTTTCCGCTTCCTGTCCCGAAAGACCATTTTCGGATGTCTTGAAAATATCAAGAATTTCTTTAGGTTTTTTAATTGTGTATTGGGAAAATTTCATGCATTGGCATTAAAATTATTATTTACTCTGCCAAGGTGTTTATAAAAATATAAACCAAATGGCATGGGCAGCCAAAAAGACAAACCCCTGAAAAGCAAGGTAACCACTATCACGAAATGCAGGGGTATGCCGAAAGCTGTATAAAACAAAATCATAGCTCCTTCAAAAAATACCAAAGCCCCCGGAGAAACGGAAACCATGGATATAATCTTGGTCAAGGTCATACCCATCAGGGCGACAAGAAAATTGATTTTTACATTGAACCCGTTAAAAAGCAGAAAAACGGTACCCGCATCGGCAACAATTATCATCAGCTGCCAGAATAACGGCTGCAACAAACTACGATTTATCCGCCAAACACCCTCCCATTCCTTGGTTAAAATTTCTTTTTCTGGAAATTGTAACTTAACTTTGTTGAATAACCAGTTCAGCCATTTATGCTTTTCTATTTTGCCGCTAAGAGAAATCATTGTCTTTTTTCTGGTCAACATTAAAATCATATAATCTAAAAATACAAACAAAATTATACCAAACAATGCTACCAATAATAAAATTCCGCTTACCACGCCTTTGAAAATCACTATCAAATAGACGAAGGTGAACAACGAAAAAACAAGATGAGCAAGGTAATAGGTGAATGATTCCAGAATAACCGTTGAAAAGCTTATATGGGCCGGTATTTTTCTCTTCTGGAAATGATGAACGAGATAGCCCTGACCACTAAAACCTCCCAAGGGTATGATTTGAGTCACGAATAGCGCGACAAAAGAAAGTTTAAACAATTCTTTGCGCGAAATCGCCGGCTCCTCCCGGCTTAAGATGAATAAATAGTGAAAAATGTTTGCCACGAAGATATAGCTAAGTATCTGCAGAACAACAGCAAGAGCAAACCAAATCGGTTTTATTTCCCTGAAGAGAACGAGGGTTTCTTTGAGTTTGGTAAAATTGAATAAAATAAAAACCACTAAAATTATTAGTAGAAAATAAAAAATCAGATTAGCGGTTGAAGATCTTTTAAATTGATATAAAGGCATGGTTAATTTGAATACTGAAAATATAAAGGCGTGCCGTTCCAGCCGCTCACGTCTCGGGCTTTATTTCTCGCACCCAAAAGAGAAGTGGAAATAATAGTGGCTTATAATCCCGATAATCGCAATAACCACTAAGGTCTCTATGAGGGTGAAAGCTTTTCGTCTCATAATTTAATTTTAACACTTCAATAAACTCAGTGTAAATCAAAAAATCGTTCCGATGACCATCGGAACGATTTTTATTCCATCTATATTAAATTATTTTGGCCAATAATAATCCTCATTTGTTGGATATATTTTATTATCTGAACAAGTCACTTGGTAGACTGGCGAATAAGAATTCTGGGAAGTTACTGACCAGTTTTCATTGTTTGAAGTATTAACATATTTATAAACTGTTGATTTTAACCACTTAGAAGTATAACTTTTATATCCATATGTTCCTTGAGCGCATTTACAGAATTTCTTTGCCTGATTACTATTTTTGTAAAGATAAACATTGTCTTTGCTCCAACATATCTGAGCTGCTGAGCAGTCGCCATCATTTGTGTAATCACACTCTGGACCACAACAGCTATCACTAATCCCGCAGGCTGGCCAGACATTTTCACATTTATCTAAACTCTCGCTACAAGAATCGGCTGTACAAGTATTACTATCATCGCAAGTTCGAGCTGTTCCACCAGCACATGCTCCAGCCTGGCAGGTTTCTCCTGTATTACAATACAACCCATCATCACAAGTCGTGCCATCTGGTTTTGGTTGAACAACACATTGGTCAAGAGTTTCATCACAAATTCCATTATTACATTGGTCAACTAAACCAGAACATTCAATTAAGGTTCCTGCTTTACAAGCGCCAGCTTGGCAGATTTCAATTCCATTACAATATAATCCATCATCACAATCAGCATCTACCGCACATTTTGGAGCTGATGCCCAATTTAAAACAGAATAAGCATTAACCAATCCCCAACCATAAGTAGCATCCCAGCCAGCTGGTCCCAGGTCCTCGGCTGTTTCTTGAAGAGCAGTTCTTACTTCATCAGGCGTAGTAGCGTTTCCATTAGCAAGAACCAGGGCAGCAACCCCAGAAACATGCGGGGTGGCCATGGAGGTTCCTTGGAAGAAATAATAAGAGAAACTGCAAACATTGCGACTGTCCTTAAAGGTTTGTTGTAAAACCCCATCAGCATAACCATCGCTATTTTGGTCAACTCTGGTGTCTCCACCTGGGGCTACTAAATCCAAAGAAGAGCCATAACTTGAATAAGGAGCTTTTGTCTCATCATACCTTGTCGCCCCTACAGCAATAACATAATCATTATAAGCAGCAGGATAATCACAACTTGAAACATTACTATTGCCACAAGCAGCAATAACGGTTACTCCTTTATTATGGGCATAGGCTACGGCATCCTCTAAGGTTTGAGAGAAGGATGAACCTCCTAAACTCAAATTAATCACTTTTGCTCCATTATCAGCAGCCCATCGAATACCATTAGCTACTTGGGTATAAGTCCCAGAACCCGAGCTATTCAAAACTTTAACTGGCATTAAACAAGTATTAAAAGCAACTCCAGCCACTCCCAGAGAATTGTTAGTGCTTTGGGCAATAGTCCCAGCTACATGAGTTCCATGTCTATTGTCATCATTGGGATGATAGTCATTATTGACAAAATCGTATCCCGAAACAAAACAGGTTTGAGCCAAATCTGGCGCCTGACAAAATCTGCCATAATTTTCATAAGCAATTCCAGTATCAACAATGGCTACTATCACTGAAGAATTTCCAGCGGAAATATCCCAGGCCTCTTCCATTTGAATCCCTCCGTACTGAGAATTATCTAAATGCCACTGGTATTTATAATTGGGGTCATTGGGGACCATCAGAGCATAGGCAATATAGTTTGGCTCAGCATAGATAACATCTTTTCTGGCTAAATACTCTCTTATTTTCTCCCCGACTCTGCCCTCTGGAATTTTTATTACCCTAAATGGCTCTAAATCTCCTTTAAATTTCACCACAATTTCGTCTTCAATATATTTATCTGCTCCAAATTTTGAAAAAACTTGGGTGGGTGAATCTTTATTAAAATCAAAATCCCTTTCCTTTAAAGAAAAGGGATCGGCTGTTACAATCTTAGCCAAAAATAAACCAACTAAAGTTATTGAAATTAATATAACAAATGCTATTTTTATCTTTCCCATATAAGTTTTTCCTCTTTTTCTATTCTAATCCTCTTTTAAAAGCCCTGTCAAGCTCTTAGGGCTTTTAGAATTTTTTCCTTTAATCCCTCGGGGTTGAATTCAGCATATTTATAAACTTCGGCTGGCGGACCGGATTTTTGAAACTGGGTAATACCAATTACCCGCTTATCGTAATCTTTGGGCAGGATAAAAGGATTTAAAAATCCCGGCCAGCCGTTGTGAAGAGTAATTACTCTTTGCCTGTCTTCATTCGATAAAATTGAATTGGCTTTTTGAGGATTAGTTTGTCTTAATTCCTCGAATAATTCCGGCGAAGTCACGGCCACAATTTTAACATCGTAATCTTTTTCCAATTCCGGCAAAATTTCCAAAACATTAGTCATCACCTGACCGCCGCAAATTGCCAAAACGATTTTTGTTTTTCCGCTTTCCGAAAATTGCTTGAAAACATAAGCGCCGTTAATCGCTTCTCTGGCTGGTGGAATGCCGTTGCTTCGCTTGAAGACCGGCGTATTTGGACGCATTATCGAGAGAGCAATCGGCTCACCTTTTTCCATGGCATAAAAAAGCATTTCAATTGTTTCATTGGCATCCAAGGGTTTGTAAACCTTAATCCCGGGATAAGCCGTATAAAGCGACATCCAGAATAAACCGTGATGAGTCGGCCCATCTTCTCCTGTTTCCGGACCATCATGAGCAGCCATAACAATAAAGAATCCCTTACAAATAGAATTGGTGGCATTGGTAATCAAAGCCATTCGAACAGCATTACTCATAATTGAGGTGAAAACACCGTAAGTGGCAAAAACGCTCATTGCCTGAAAACCGCCGGGCAGAACATCCTGGGTCAAAGCAGCTGACATCATTGCCATATTCGATTCGGCAATGCCAAAACGGATGCCGCGACCCAGTGGATTTTTTTTGTTAATTACTCCGTAAATCTGCTCAGCCGCACCGGTAAGAATCGATTTCATTAAATCCCCTGCCCCGAGATAGAAAAATGCGGTTTGCCCCATCAACCATTTGAAAAATGCTTCGGTTGCTTTCCGAGTGGCGATTGGCTTGCCTTCTTCAAAAACCAGTTCCCGGGGCAAAACATCGGGACGTTTAATTGATTTGTAATCCGCAATTGGCCTGTTTTTCATGGCTTTTTTCATTTTATTCAATAATTCTTTTTCTGGCTTTATCTTTTTGCCACCGATTTCCAAACGTCCAACAAAATAATCAACATCATCTTCGGACAAATAAGAAAGCACGGTCTCAATATCTTTGATTTGCTCACCGTCAATACCCGGGATATCAAAGCCCAATTTCTTCATCATTGGAACATATTCTTCATGTGGCAGGGGCGTGCCATGAGAATCAGCCGTGCCTTCTAATTTTCCATAATATTTGCCTTTAATTGTGTGACAAATAATCACCGTTGAACGTTTATTGCCGAAACCTTTGAGAGCTTTGTGATAAGCATAAACCAATTCCATAATATTATGGCCATCAACCTCAATAATATTCCAGCCCGTAGCAAACCAATAATTCAAATAAGGTGCATTAATCACATCAGTTATCGGACCATCAATGCCAAAACCATTGTAATCCAAACTGACAATTAAATTATCAATACCTAACGATTGGGTCAGATTTCTGGCTTCGAAACTCATGCCTTCCTCGGTTTCCGCATCCCCGGCAATAACAAAAACTTTCGTGTCCAGTCCATTAGATTTTTGTAAAGTAGCCAAACCCAAGGCCGCAGAAAAGCCATGACCCGAAGAACCGGTAGAAATATCGGATAAAGGATAATTTGCTTCTATGTGACCAGTTGGTCCATCACAATGGCGAAAACGACAAAGATAAGTTGGATAAAATGCTTCTAATTTTGCGATATCAAATTTTTCGCCGCGTCTTTTTAAAGATTCGTAAATCAAAGATAAAATTGAATGGAACAAAGGCGTGCAGTGACCGGCTGACCAAACAATTCTGTCTCTACCCGGATGATTCGGTCGCAACGGGTCAAAAGCCATCACTCCGGAAGTAAGCAATGACAAAATCTGCTCAACCTTGGAAGACGAACCGCCGGGATGACCGGATTTGATGCTGTCTATTGCGGCAAAAGCCAGACCGCGGATAATCTGAGCTAAATGATTGGTTTTATCCAAATCAATCCCCTTAATCGGTTCAAGGTTTAACTTTCGCAAATCCAAATAAGCTCCACCTTCGGCAACGTACTTAAATCTCTTCGGCTCTTTTTTCTGAAGGGTTTTTAAATCCGTGTCTTTTAAAACGTTATAAATTTTCTTTTTTGTGGGCATAAATTTATATTAAGTATTATCTAACTCTATTTTACCAAATTATTAATAAATAACAAAAACCCGAGATATAATATCTCGGATTTTTGTGAGTCGGGATTTCAGTAAAAAATTACTTTCGTTGCCATCTACTCTATGTTTATTACAACCGAAAAAATATTTTATTTCAATAGAAAAACCGAGAAGCTGTTCTCGGATTATTGAAAAACCTTTAATGCT
>Ga0210057_1008237_pt1 | contig 12387 bp, 10 predicted proteins | sample CryGeyCG2114_010_2_FD_183968 | JGI IMG/M metagenome (GOLD analysis project Ga0210057, IMG submission 183968) | Groundwater microbial communities from aquifer - Crystal Geyser CG10_big_fil_rev_8/21/14_0.10 (SPAdes) (version 2) | ecosystem: Environmental > Aquatic > Deep subsurface > Groundwater ...
GCCGTTCCAGTTCTTTAACCTTGATTTTTTTAGACTGGCTGGCAAACTTGGCCGTGGCGCTGTCGTCAGCGCCGGTTTGACCAGCCGCATCGCTGATTAAGTCTTCAATTGATTGGTTATTTGGCATAAATAAATTTTAATTTGACGCTGGGCACAGGGGCTGAACGCGAACATCTTGTTTTAAATTATTTTGTTCTTGAAATAATGTTGGCTGGTTGTTATATTTTTTAATTCTATTTATTATTATATTATAATAATCTTTATTTACTTCAAAGCCAATATATTTTCTATTATTTTTTAAACAAGCAATGACAGTCGTCCCCGTTCCCATAAATGGATCAAAAACAATTCCATTTTTTGGACAACTAGCCCTTACCATTCTTTCAATTATTTCCAATGGTTTTTGCGTAGGATGTTTTTCTCTCTCTGGATCTTGAGCATGAATTCTTGAAGTGCTCCACAAATCTTTTGGATTATAACCCATCTCCAGCCATTTTTTACCAATGAAAATAGATCTAGTCCTGACCTTTTTAGTTTCCTCGTCATAGGGAATTCTAATATTGTCTAGATTAAAATAATAATCATTATTTTTTACAAAAAAACCTATATTATCATGAACTGAAGAATATTTTCTCGTTGAGCCCCCCATGCTGGGAACTCGCCTGTCCCAGATAATTTCATTAACCATTCTTAGTTTCTTTTTTATATAAACAAATATCTCCGGTGAATATTGCCAGCTTAAAAAAATATAAAAACTTCCAGAATTTTTTAATTTTGGCAAAACAGCATCTATCCATTTATAAGTCCAATCTAAATATTCGTCAGAAGATTTTTGATCAGAATCATTGCCATAATCCTTGCCCAAACAATAAGGTGGATCTGTTAATATTAAATCAATAGAATTATCTTCTATTTTATCAATTCCCAATAAAATATCTTCGTTAAAAATTTTATTCATATTTACTTCAAAATAATACTTTTTGATTTTTCTTTTAACATTTTCAAAAACTCATCTCAAGTTCTATATACTTTGTCGTGTCTATACGCGGCTTGTATTTTATCATTTCTTGGATTCACATAGATCGGCAAAAATTGTGGTGAGAAAACTTCTAAATAATCTTTAACAAAACTTATTTTTATATTTTCAAATTTAATACCAAAACAAGCATATATTAAAGTGTAATTTTTATTAACGCTGTATTGAAAATAAAGTTTTTCTACTGCAGAAATATCATTTTTATTTTCTTTGCCTTCAATATTATGAATTTTTACATTTATAAAATAACTTTTGCCTTTATAAATTATTTCACAATCGTGTAGCGAAGTATCTGGGAAATCAAAATTAACTTCATCTAAACCAAGTTTCTTAGCATTAAACTTTGTTTGTTGTGTAATAACCTGCTCAACTAACCAACTTACGGATCTAGTGTGTGCCTTAAGTCCATAAGGCAAAATTTTGCTATCGGTAATATCAAAACTTGGCAGTATTAACAGCAACTTTAGATAAATATCTTTTATAAATTCCAAATCTTTTTTAATTTTTTTAATTTCATTATTCATGTATATAATTATACCCTATTATTATTATAATAAAAAGCCGTTTATTCATCTAAAACGCCGATTTTCCAAACATTCTTTTCTAAAAAAGCTTCAATGGTTTGCCGATTGGCTTTATTTATAAGATTTGAATGTGAAAGTTTATTCTGCTTGCCGTAGTCGGCCAAAGTAATAATCTTTTTACCCTCTAAGTAGGCCAGACGCTTATGATAGCCATTGGTAAGCGCCTTACCCACGATTTCTTCCATAATAATAGTCGCGCTATTTTTATCAAATTCATTGAACGCTTCATAGTATTTTTTTCTGTCAATAAATTTTATATTTATAGGCACGAATCCTTCTCGGATTAATATATAATTATTGATAACGCGCCCAATACGACCGTTGCCATCACAAAATGGATGAGTATATTCAAAAGTGAGATGTAATTTCGCTATACGTTTGATAATATTTTCCTGGCTGGCGGCGTTATACTCTATCAACATTTTTTCAAGACGACCTACCACCTCTTTTGGGTCAGGGGCGATATGACTGCCAACCCGGACGAATTCATTATCTTTTCTAAACCGCCCGGCAATATCATCACTAATATTTGAAATCAACATTTTATGAAGCAATAAAATTACGGGCAGCGTAAGCTCTTGTTCTTTAGCTCTTTTGTCTATATATGAAACAACTCGCGCCAGGTTCTTAGTTTCAAAAATTTCTCGTTCAGTAATATATCTATCCAAATCAATTTGCAGAAGTATTTTTTCTGTTTCTTCAAGCGTAAGCGCGCTATTTTCTATAGCGTTTGAGTTATAAACTTGCTCGGCAACTTCAGTTTCAGAGATAAGCTTAATAAGAGCGTCTTTACCCATAGACGCTTTATAGTATCTTTCTCTAAGAGAGCTTATTTTATTGTAAGCATTGAGTATTTTTGTCATATATCATTATTATACATTATTATACATTTTTTCATTGTTTTGTCAACATAATCGTGAAAATATAATAAAAATTACCACTTTTTCACCGTTTTAACTTAATTTTCCAAAAACGCCTTATAAGCTAAATAAACGCAAAAAACATCAGCTTTGGACGAAATCTCCAACGGCGCGTGCATATTAAATAAAGGTACGCCCGCGTCGATTACTTCTAGGTTGCGGTTGGCTAAATATTTAGCGATCGTACCGCCGCCGCCCTTGTCAATTTTTCCCAAACCGCCAGCCAGCTGATAGACTATGGCTTTATTTTTATTAAACAGCGTCATCAATTCACGCAAAAATTCACCCGAAGCATCGGATGTCCCCAGTTTGCCTCCATGGCCGGTATATTTTTCTATGGCTAGGCCAAAACCTAAGCGGCAAGTATTGCGAACATCAAAGGCGTCTTTGTAATCAGGATCCAATCCAGCCGTAACATCAGCGCTGATCGCCCGGCTCTTAGAGAAAATTTTATAAACCTGATCAAGGTCATCTTCTCCGTCAACCAACTCTGATAAATCAGAAACAAAAGTCTCTAAAAAATTTGAATTAACGCTCGTATTGCCGGTTGAACCGATTTCTTCCCGATCCACCATGGCTATAATTTGTGTCTTATCACCTACTCTTGAATCAAGGGCTCCCGTTAATGCCGTATAGGCGCAAACTAGGTCATCCTGCCCAAAAGCCGAAATCAAACTGCGGTCAAAACCCAGGTCTCTGGCCTTTTCGCAGGGCACAGCTCTAAGTTCAGCGCTGGCTAAATCAACTTCTTTAATGCCATATTCGTTCCATAAATACTCTAAAACCGCCAATTTAACTTTTTCTTTTATTTTTTCATCTTTAACCGGGATTGAACCAACCACTAAATTTAATTCTTCGCCTAATACTTCTTTTGATTTCACTCTTGAATCGGTCGCGCCATGGCGGTCCACATGGGGAAGCAAATCCGTAATCATAAAAACCGGATCGCTGTCTTTTTCGCCAATATTAATTTCCACCTTTTTGCCGTTTTCTAAATAAACCTGGCCGCGCAAAGCTAAAGCAATCGTCGGCCACTGATATTTTTTAATGCCGCCATAATAATGAGTCTTTAAAAAAGCCAAATTTTCATCTTCATATAAAGGCATAACCTTTAAATCCAAGTGCGGCGAATCAATATGGGGCATAAGCATATTAAAGCCTTGAGCCAACGGCTTTTTCCCGACTTTAGCTAAAAATAAATTCTTACCGCGATTGACCGCATAAACTTTATCACCGGCTTTAAGAGATTTTACCCCGGCCATATCTTTAAATCCGGCTTGTTTAGCCAATTCAATACTAGCAGCCACGGCTTCGCGCTCGGTTTTTGATTGATTCAAAAACTTTTTATACCCTTCGGAAAATTTAAAGGCTGATTGTTTAGTTTTATCATCCCAAACCTCCCAGGCATTTCTTTTTTGCAGAGTTAACTTTTTTTCCAAATTTTTATAATTTGTTTTTGGCATATGGTTGTAATTATTAATTTATAATTTTCACCCCGTGAAATAGCTTGCCCTGTGGAATTTGCTTCGCAACCCGTAGGGATTCCACAGGGCGAGCTACGGCGAAGCCGTATTTCACCGGGTGAATCAATATAAAAATCAATTTCGCTTCTGATTCCGAATTCATTTTTAAAATAAATTCCCGGTTCAATGGTATAACCGACATTAATTGGAATTGGCAGCCTGCCTTTACGATTGATTCTCACTCTTCGACCATGAGGGTTGGCAAAACCGAGCGAGTGCCCGGTGCCGTGTAAAAATCTATCGCGCTGGCCGTGCTTTTCTAAATAACTTCTCACTACCGAGTCCGCTTCTTTCCCCAACGGCACTGTTTTATTTTTTAAACTATTTTTAAAAAAATCAATTGCCTTGTCTCTTGCCTGAGCCACCAGTTTAAATGCTTGCGCGTACTCCCGCGGCAGCTTTCTGCCATAATACATCATCCAAGTAATATCCGCAAATGGCGCGCCCTTTTTGGCTAATCTTGCCCAAATGTCAATCATTATCAAATCGCCTTTTTTCAACTTCCGTGGCTGTTCGGCGTAATAGTGAACCTGGGACGTATTTTTACTAAAAGCCACAATTGATTTCTGCTTATCGGATATTAAACGATGTTTTTTATACTGCTGTTTTATAAACTGCCTAATTGCCACGTCCGTAGTCTCAGGTTTATTCTTTATATATTCAATCACTTCGATTAATATCCTATTAAGCAAGTTCGCGGCTCGCTTATGTTGTTTAATTTGCGTCATAGTCCAGGACATATGTTTTGCCCGGCTTTGGAAAATTGTTTTTATCGCGCCTACGAAATTGTAGCGACTAGCGGGAGCCCAAATTTCGGAGAAGCTTTGGAAAAATAATTTCCCGAGCCTAATTATTTACCATCTCCCGCTGGCGCCGCCGCCGCCCGACATGCCGCCGCCGAAGCCGCCGAAGCCGCCGCTTGAGCCGCCGCGGCCGCCGCCGATCCACCAGGGAATATGGCCGCTTGATTTGCCGGCTTGATATTTTTTGGAAACGATAAAATCAAACAGCAGGCCCAGAGGAATTAAAACGCCCAAAGAAATTACGCCGAAAAAGATAAAACCTTTAATCACGCCGACGATGCCGCCGACAACTGCGCCGACGATGCCGCCGGCCCACCAGGATTTGCTTCGGCCCAAAATACTGGCCAGCCAAACGAAGATAAAAACACCGAACCAAACCATCTCCAGGGGATTAAAGCCATTGTCAGTTTTCTTCTGGCTTTCGCCGGGAACGTATTCGCCTTTGGTAGCAGCCATGATTTGACTGACTGCTCCGTCCAGCCCGCCGTAATAATCATTGTTTCTAAAAGCCGGTTTCATTGCCTGGTTAATAATCCAATTGGACTGCGCGTCGGTCAAAGCGCCCTCCAGGCCATAACCCACCTCAATTTTCATCTGCCTGTCTTCCATGGCCACTAGCACCAAAACGCCGTTGTCATTTCCCTGTTTGCCGATTCGCCAATCTTCAAACAGCTTAACCGCGAAATTTTCAATCGTCTCGTCCTGCAAATTCGGAATAATCGCCACGGCAACTTCATTGCTGGTTTCTTTTTCAAACTGAACCAGCTTATTTTCCAGCGCCTGTTTTTGCTCGGTCGTCAGCGTATTAGTATAATCATTAACAAAACCGCTGGGCTGGCCAGGATTGTAGTAAGCCAGCGCGGGCAAAGCAAAGAAAAACAATAAAATTGTAATTATTCTTTTCATGAATTCGTTCTAATCCGCTATTAATTCACTTTTAGAACTTTACTTCCGGCGCGTTTTCCGCTCCAGCCGCGGCTTCAAAATAATTTTTTTCGCCAAAACCGAACCTGGCAGCGAACCAGCTGGCCGGAATCCGCTTTACCATCAAATTGAAATCGCGCGACAGGTCATTAAATCGTTTTCTTTCCACGCTAATTCTGTTTTCCGTGCCTTCCAGTTGCGCCATCAAAGTCTGGACGGTTTCAATTGATTTTAACTGCGGATAATTTTCCATTATCACCAATAACCGCGCCAAAGCGCCTTCCACCTGGGTGGCGGCTTCAGCTTTTTCGTTCACGGTTTGCGCGCCGGCGTAGCGGGTGCGCGCTTCGGCCAAATCGCCGAAAACTTTCTGCTCCTGCGCCATGGCGCCCTGAACTGAATTGACCAGATTAGGAATTAAATCAAACCGCCTTTGGTATTGGGTTTCCACCTGCGCCCATTGGTTATCCACGTTTTCGTTACCCGTCACCATCTTGTTATAAATTCCCCAGGCGTAAAGCCCGATGACGGCTACAACCACCGCCAAAATAATTAACGTTTTTTTCATAAAATTTTATTATTTATTTAATAAATTAAATTTCATTTTTTTTCCTCTGGCCTTAGTGGCGTAATGGCCGGTCAAGATTAAAGCCAGATTTATTATTTTCTCCTGATTTTTTTCCTCGCCTAATTTCAGCTCGCTCATTTTTAATTCTTCCGGCACATCCAACTCCCGCGCTTCCTTCTTATTTCTAATTTCTAACTTCTTCCCTCTTATTAAGCTGGTCGGCCCGTTTTCCTCGGCTAACTCAATCAGCAAATCTCCGCTCCGCGCCAGACTTTCCAAACTTTCATTGTCTTTTTTATCCCTGCCCACGACCATTATTATATATTCTCCGCTTTCATTTTTCAACCAGAATACCCGGCCATTTTTCAATAGTTCAATATCATTGCCGTCGCAGTCCGGCCAATATTCCAAAATTTTTAACAACTTCTCCGAAAACGCCGGGTCGGTTAACAAGCAGCCGCCGCCCGGACTGGCGTATTCTTTGATGCCGTATTTTTTCACCAATTCCAGCTGTCGCCGGCGCGACCGGCCCCTAATATCCAATAGTCTTCCGCGATTCACTTTACCGGCTTTTTCCAAATCCGATTCTGCTAAAAGTTTAGCCGAGAGCGGCCTGATTAATCTGCCTTTTAGGCCGGAAATCTTTTCCACCAACTTCAAAGCTTCTATGTTCTGCGACATGGGCCGCTCGCCCAAAACTTCACCGGTGGCCACCAAGTCGTATTTACCCCCTCTCCTTTCCAAGGAGAGGGTCGGGGTGAGGTATCCTGCCGCTTTTTTTAGCATCAACGCGTGGCAGTCAATGCAGGGATTCATGTTTTTGCCGTAGCCATGCGCCGGATTTTTCACCATAGCCAGATGCTCGTCGGAAAAATCAATTTCAATCAATTCAACGCCCAATTGCTCGACCGCTTTTTTGGCCTTGGCCGTACCGAAAAAACAGCTCTTAAAGCTTAAACCCGTAACTTCCACGCCCTGCTCCATTAAAATCCGCGCCGCCAGCAGGGAGTCCAGCCCGCCTGATAATAGCACTAACGCTTTAATCATATAAATCTATTTAAATCCAATCACTTGCCAACCGTATTTCCCGACATCTTCTTCGGAAAACATCTTTAAATCTTTAGTCTTTAAAACATAACTGTATCAAGTACCGGACAGGCTACGCCCGCAATGACAATATTAAATCTTTTTTATACCCAATTTCACAATTTCTCCGTTCATCTTAATTTCTTCACCCTCAACTTTATTTTCCTCCATTTTCTCGCTCAAAGTATCTTTCTTCAACTCCTCCGCCATTTCAGCAAATACTTTTTTCACTAATTCACTATCGCTCTGCCATGATAAAACGATTTTATCTTTAATAGTAAGACCGGCATTTTTGCGCATGGCATTAACCGAGCGCACAATTTCCCGTTTTAGCCCTTCCAGCTTCAGCTCATCAGTCATCTCTGTATTCAATTTTACTTCCACCTCACCTTCGCTATCGATAAAGACAACTTCTTTAACGTTTAATTCGTTCTTTATCAATTCGGTATGTTCTTGACTTTTGACTTTTGACTTTTGACTTTTGACTTCGAGCGAAGCGAGCGGTTGCCTGACTTTTATTCCCGCTTCATCCCTGGCCGCCAGTCCCAACTCCACGATTTTTCTCACCTGTTCCATTTCTTCTATTATAGGCTCGCCTGCCGAAGCCTTGGCGTAGGCGGGCCAAACCTCTAAATGCACGGATTTATTTTCATCTTTAAAATCAAAACCGGTAACTTTCTGCCAGATAGTTTCGGCCAGAAACGGCATAACCGGAGCGATAATTTTAGCTAACTCCAGCAAAACAAATCCTGTAGTTTCAATCGCCGCTTCCCGGTCTGCTTGGTCGCTAGATTTAAACCGATCGCGCGAACGCCTTAAGTACCAGGTGGAAAAATCATTGATAAATTCGCTCACCGGCCTTAAAGCTTTGGGCAGATTATAGTTTTTCATGTTCTCGGTTACTTCTTTGGCGAAAGTTTCCAGCCGCGCCAAAATCCATTTATCTAAAATATTATTACCCCCTTTAACAAAGGGGGTGGGGGGGATTTTATCCGCATACATCTCGTAAAACTTATAAACGTTCCAAAGTATCATGATGTTTTTCCGGAAAACATCCCTTAGATCGCGCTCGTTAAAAAATAAATTTTCCGCCTGCATCAAGCCGGAACTCATCAGGTAAAAACGTAAAGCATCAACGCCGTATTCTCCAATGACTTTGCTCGGATCAGGATAATTCTTTTTTGATTTGCTTAATTTTTCGCCCTTTTCATTTAAAATTACGCCGGTGGCAATCACATTTTCAAAACTGTTGGAATCGAACAAGGCTGTAGCCATGACGTGCGTGACGTAAAACCAGGCTCTGGTCTGGGAAATATATTCGCTGATAAATTGCGCCGGAAAATTATTTTCAAATTTTTCCTTGTTCTCGAAAGGATAATGCATTTGGGCAAACGGCATGGAACCGGACTCAACCCAGCAATCTAATACTTCGCTGATGCGCTTCATCGTGCCATCACATTTAGAGCAGCTCCAGTTAAGCTGGCTGACTTTATGAATATGAATATCAGTAATATTTTTAGCTCCGCTCTTTTTTTCCAACTCTTTGACTGAACCGATTACTTCCAATTGCTCGCATTTATCGCAGCGCCAAACCGGAATCGGCGTGCCGAAATAGCGGTTGCGCGAAATATTCCAGTCCGGCGCCTGTTCAATGCCTAAAGCGAACCGGCCGCGCTTTAAATATTCGGGAAACCAATTTATCCGTTCGTTTAACTCCAACATCCTCTTTTTTAATTTACTGACCGCCATAAACCAGGCCGGAATAGCGTTATAGAACAATTGAGTTTCACAGCGCCAGCAATGCGGATAGGAATGAGTGGTCTGCTCCGTGGCAAAAACTAAGCTAGACGGTTTCCTATTTTTTAAATCTTCAATCACTAGCTTATCCGCTTTTTTAAAATAAATTCCCTTAAATTTAGTCACGGTCTCATTAAAAATGCCCTTTTCGTCCAGCATCGGTATAACCGGCAAATCATATTTTAACCCTAAATTATAATCGTCTTCGCCATAAACTACGGCCGTATGTACTACGCCCGTGCCATCTTTAGTAGTCACAAAATCGGCCGCGAAAATTCTATAAACCGGCTTGCCGCTATTTTTAAACGCCGGCACGTCAAATAACGGCTCATATTCCAGCCCGACCAAATCTTTGCCTTTTATCTCTTTAACAATCTCATATTTTTTATTCTTTAAAATCTCTTCAACCCGGTCTTTGGCAAGAATATATTTCTCCTCGCCGCCCTTAATACTTAATACTTGATACTTGATACTTTTCCCCACCGCCAACGCCACATTTCCGGGCAAGGTCCAGGGCGTAGTGGTCCAGGCCAAAACATAAACATTTGCCTCGCCCCCCTTATCAAGGGGGGGTAGGGGGGATTTACCAACTAATTTAAACTTAGCGGACACGCTCTGCTCCGTTATCTCTTTATAGCTGTTGTCCATGGCCACTTCAAAATTGGATATCGGAGTTTCGCAACGAGGGCAATAAAGTTGGACTTTCCTGCCCTGATATATTAAGCCCTTGCCCCATAAATTCTTAAAAGCCCACCAAACCGATTCCATGTAGCCTAAATCCATGGTTTTGTAAGAATTCTTAAATTCCACCCAGCGGCCGATGCGCCGGATCATCACTTCCCAGCTGTCGGCGTATTTTAAAACGCGAGAACGGCAGGTTTCACAAAATTGGGCGATGCCAATTTTTTCGATTTCTTTTTTACCGCTGATTTTTAAATCCTGTTCAATAATATTTTCAATCGGCAGTCCGTGGCAATCCCAGCCCCAGCGCCGCTCCACGCGATAGCCCTGCATAGTCCAAAACCTGGGTATGATGTCTTTGGAAATGCTAGAGAGTAAATGCCCATAATGCGGTTCGCCCGTGGCGAACGGCGGCCCGTCGTAAAAAACGTAGTCGCCCTTACTGCCCCCTTGATAAAGGGGGTGAGGGGGATTATTAACACTTTTTTCAAAAATCCTGGACTTATCCCAAAAACTTAAAACTTCCTCTTCCATTTTGGGGAAAGGGCTGGTGTTTGTTTTAACATTGTTATTTTCCATAGCCATATTTTAGCGAATTATTTATTTATTTTAGCCTAAATTAAGCCAAATGTCAAAATTATTAAATGCTATGAATTTAAAACTATATTTATGGTTTTTGCTAAGTTAAAAGTATCAAGGATGGTCAGATACCACCCTGACTTCTTCAACAATCACTTTACATAAAAACATCTCCGCTGGCCGGGGATGTTTTTGATTATAAAAATTTTTATTCAAACAAACTACTCTGTTTATTTTTTAATTTTTCTTTTTCATCAAAAATTTTTATCTCCCCGTACTGGCCGTCAAAACCGGGTTTAATAATTAACTTGCCTTCGCGCACGCGCTTAATGCCTTCAATAATTGCCGGGTCGACAATTTTTTCCAAATCTTCTAAATTAATATCTAATAAAATATTTAATTCATTGCCGCCTCGCTTTATCAAATCATGATAGGCTATTTGCACTTTAGCCGAATGCCTTGATTTTACGTCTAAAGCTTCGGCAATGATTTTGTCCAACTCCACTAACTTTTTAAACGGCGCGGCCTTGGCCGGCTTAAAACCTTCGGCACGGTCGGCCAATTCTTCCACCCGGTCCATCACGCCGATGGTTAAAGGTTTTTTACAGACCGGACAAATGCCTTTTAATTTTTTCGTCTCGCCAGGCGTGAAACTTACGCCGCAAATCCGGTGGCCGCTATAATGGTACATGCCTTCTTCCGGATAAAACTCAATGGTATATTTGATTCCCTTTTTGTCATTCCCGCCCGCCACTTCGGCGGATAAACTCCGGCGGGAATCCACTTCTTTACTGTCATGGTAAATTATTTTATTCTTTATAATTTCATAAATTTCATTATAACTTACCGCCGCCATCTCAAACACGTTGGCTTCGCGCGCGATATTGGGAAGCGAATGGGCGTCGGAATTGGACAGAATGGCCAATCGGCCCAGCGCCAATAAGCGCCAATTCATTTCCGGATCGCTGGACAGCCCAGTTTCCAGCGCGTAAACGTCTTTGGCGTATTCATGAAAGCAGTCTTCCAGCCGGTCAAAACCAGATTTAGAGCCGAAGACCGCGAACCAAGGCGTCCAGATATGCGCCGGATAAATTAAAAATTTTTCATCAATGCCTAAACATAATTTCATCAACTCCGGAGCGCTCATGCCCAAAATCGGCCGCCCATCCGAACGGATATTATAATCTTTGTCTAAATATTTATTAAGCTCTTCGGCCGCGGCCAGGCTGGACGCGTGGATTACCAAATGAATCCGCCTGGCCTTACCCGCGTCTTTATAAATCAGCGCCACTTCCGTGGACAGCAAAAATTTAACCTTATCGTCTTTAGCGCTTTTAAGTTTATACAATCCACTTTTGCCACCCCCTTGATAAAGGGGGGTAGGGGGGATTTCTTCCAATTTATTTTTTATGTCAGAAAACCACTCGGGGAAAGTAAAATCTCCGGTGGCGATAATGTCCACGCCCTTAATTCGGCAGGCTGCTTCAATGTTTTCCAGCGTCAGCTCGGGCGAGCAGGAGCGGGAATATTTTGAATGGATGTGCAAATCCAAAATTTGCCGCATAAATAAAAATTTCTTTTTTAGCGCGTGTAAAATCTGTTCAATTTGCCCTTTTTCTCCTATCCGCCTCGACTAATTGCTCCGGCGTATCAACGCCGAACCATTGGTTGGGATTTTCCAGCTTGACCACGCTCAACCGGGAACCGCTCGTCAGAGCTTCCTCTATGAAGCTGGGCAGGCCGTATTCGCCCTTGGAAATGTTATAGGGCTTTAAATTGGGATAATGCTTTAAAAACCAATCTTTTTTAAAACAAAAAGTGCCGGTATTTATTTCTCTGACTTTTTCCAGCTCCGGCGTCATATTTTCTTTTTCCACGATTTTTAT
>Ga0210057_1008239_pt1 | contig 12386 bp, 10 predicted proteins | sample CryGeyCG2114_010_2_FD_183968 | JGI IMG/M metagenome (GOLD analysis project Ga0210057, IMG submission 183968) | Groundwater microbial communities from aquifer - Crystal Geyser CG10_big_fil_rev_8/21/14_0.10 (SPAdes) (version 2) | ecosystem: Environmental > Aquatic > Deep subsurface > Groundwater ...
TGTAAGCTTACTTGTCCTGCCGGCTGAAAACCTTGGTCAGTCTCAAAAACATTAGAAATTTTGGAAAACAAATCATTGGCAGTAGAACCAACGCGCGCAAATAAACTTTTTGTGGCATCAAATGCTTGGACAAAAAAGGAGGTGGTTTTATTCAAAATTTTATAACCTGTGCCAACAAGCGAAAAAATCGGAATAGTCAGCTTAGAAGTGTCATACTTTACCAAATGAGTAGGATATTCTTTCCGCACAATTTCGTCTTCGCCTTGTTGATGAAATAAATTAATCGCTCCGGCGCCGCGAAGAACTGTTTGACTGGAAAGACGAGAGAAGTAGGCGGAAAGGATAGGCTTGTCATTTTTTTCAATAATATAAGTTTTTATAATTTCTGGTTTATCTGATTTTGAAATCCATACTTTCGCCAATGGAAATTCTTTTCCATTTTCATCCAATCCATAGCCAAAATCTTCATCTTCTCTGATAATTTTCGGATTTTGATATTTTTGGTCATTTATCGTATCTTTTGAGAAAAAATATTTATTGGAATATTCAGCCAAAGAAATCAGATAATTTTCAATTGAATTTTGGACTACTGGCTTTAAATTTTCCTTATTAAGATTGGCAACAAGATTTAATTCTTTAATTTTTGAGCGATTATAATAAACAGCATATTGTTCAAAAGGGGACCCTTCATCGCCGGTAACGGCGGAAACTTCTTGGGCGTGCGTATCGTCTCTGGTATGGTCAGGCACTGACATATCTTCTAAAAGATGAAGAACATAACCTAAAGTTTTATAAGCCTCTTCTAGATTACCATCAGCGTAATATCCCAAAGCCTTTTTCCAGGTGCGGTCGCCTTGATAAAATCTATATTCTTGTTGTATTAGACGATTGTTTACCCATTCAACTGCTGAAAGCGGCTTTTTTAAAGATAAAGCGAAACGAGAAAAAATTTGAACAAAAGAAACAGGAGTGTTTCCGGCTTTTTCTCCGGTCCAACCGACTTTATAAACCGGGTCATAAAAATGGTTAATCCATCTAGGTGCCGTATCTTCCAAAATAGAACCCTCAATAATCCATTCTTTTTGCTGGTCAGTTAATTTTTCATCGGAAAAAGAAAGATTGTAAAACTCAACAATTTCCTGAGTTAATGCCGGATGGGTAGTTTTATCGTCGTAAGCAAAAGTTTTTTCACTGGATACAAAAAACAAACTAATAATTAAAATAAAAATTGACAATCTCTTAATCATAAAATTCAAAGTCGTTCTGATTAATTCTGATAGCTAATAGCTTATATTTCTATTATTTTCCAGACGTCGTTTGGATATTTAATAAATCTAATAAAATAATAAGGACCCTCTTCGGTTTTAGACTTCATTCTAAAAAAATTATCGACGATTTCGCCATCTGGTATCGCTTTTTTAATAAGATTTAAAAACCAAGACATATTAGTTTTACTATCTAATACTTTCAATTCATTAACTTCTTCCTCTCTGTTTTTTTCAATAAAATACTTACTCGCCAATTCATAATCTCCTTTTTCAACTGCCTCAATGTACATTTGCAAAGTCTCCTGCGGTGTTTTGCCGCCATAAGTGTCTGCCATAGCCCTTTGATAGTTTTCTTGTTCCAATCTTTTTAGTTCTTGGGCTAATCTCTCAACTCTTTTCTCGCCTTGCCATTGGCTATAAGATTGCCACAGCCAAAGACACACACCGGTCAAAACAAAAACTCCAATAATAATTCCCAAAAAACCCGCTACAAACTTCCAGTATTTCCTTTTTGGATTTTGACTTATTTGATTATTATCTTGTATCTCCATACGTTTAAAATTTTTTTGCTATAATAAAATTATAGACCGTCTATTTCCATCGTCAAATTCCACCCTGTGGATAACTTACTACAATAAATTACAATCGTAATTTATTGTAGTAAAAAATGTATATGAAAAGAATCTTCACTATACTATTTTGTCGCGTCATAGATTGCTTTTATTTCAACCGCTGAAAAATAAGCCGTTGTTAGCGCCGCCGGCGTAAAACAAAAACTCGTTCCGGTAAAAACCGAAACGAGTTTTTGTTAATAATATTCTTGTTATGATTCCAAAGCTTTGTCTATTTCTTGTCGATTGAAACCGATAATGATTTTGCCGTTTATATCAATTACCGGTACACCCATCTGATGAGATTTGGCAATCATTTCATCCCGCGCCTTCTCGTCAATTGAAACGTCGCATTCCTTATAGCGCGCGTTTTTTTCTTTAAGATATTCTTTCGCTGTTTCGCAATAAGGACAGGTTGAAGTGGTGTAAATTTTAATCATTATGCGATTGGGGGCGTTGACTGTTTGGCGCCGAATAATTGCCATAGGGCGGCAATTGCCATCAAAGCTCCAATAATGAGATTACTCCACAAAGCTGTTGAGACTTCAGCGAAACCGAGAAGCCATGGAGAAACAAGAACCCAAAGGCCTAAAACTAATTGAATCCAGTTAAGAGATTTCATATTTTAATAAATTAATTTTGCGACCTTTAATTTTAATTTAGTCTATCTTCCAAAGGAGCGAGGGCCTCCTCTGAAAGATTGTTTTTTTTCACGGAAGCAGTCGCGGCACATTAATCGGTCTGATTTGTCCGGATCCGGCTCAAAAGGAAGTTCGGTAATCTCGCCGCCGCACTTTGAACACTTCCAGTTTCCTTTATACATCTGGCGCGGTCCAAAACCTGTCTGACCTCCGTCATTGTTATAAGCCATTTTATTTTTTGTTTAATTTAAATCGTCCCTTTAACCGCGCTTGAGGCGGGGTTTAATTTATTTTCTCTTTTTTAAAGATTAGTTCTTTTTTAAAGTTTCGTCAATAGCATATTAGCATATACGCGCTCAAAAAATTAAGCAGAACCGCGCCGAGCTTTATTTTCTAAGAAACGCTTCTTTTGGAGAAAGATAAGAAGCTTTTCTGGCGGGCCAGAAACCGGAGATTAAACCGATTAAACTTGAAGAGACGATAATTAATAAAATAAACCAAAAAGGAGTAACGAAAATATCAAAAGATTTTCCTCCAAATCTTTTAGCCAACAGATTCATTCCTAAATTGGCAAGTTCGCCGGCGCCGATGCCTAAAATAATTCCGCAAGCGCCGCCCAAAAACCCCATAATAAAAGATTCCATCAAAAAAATGTTTCTTACATCAACGTCGGTCGCTCCCAGTGATTTAATAATTCCCACCTCGGCGATTCTTTCCATAAAACCGACAATCATTGTGTTGAACATTCCAACCGCAGCGACTACCAACGCCGTAATTCCAAAAACTCCCAAAACAATAGTAATCACTCTCATTAATTTGGTCGCCTGATTTATTAAGTCAATTCTGGCGGAAATTAAAAATCCTTTTTCAATCAATTTGTCGCGCAGCGGTTCAACGGCATTAATATCTTGGGCCTTTACTAAAACTTTTTTGAAAAACGGAGGTTTCTTGTCAATAAAATTCTCGGGGACGATGATGAAAGGAGGAGAGGATTCGTCGGTAACTATTCCTTTTAAGATTAAAGGTTCTTTGGTGTTTGCCTCTTCAACCTCAATACTTTTTTCATCTTGGTAAAAAATTTTAGAAGAAAGTTTTTTATCTTGCCCGATTTCTTTTTCTTCGGCATTTATATTTATTATTTTTGCCGCCAGATTAGAAATTACTATGGTCGGCGCAAATTCTAAAAAGGCGGTTCCGATGTCCGGCTCCAAGCCCGATAATCGGAAATAATTATAGTTGGTTATTCTGACGATTACCAAGCCGGTAACCCCTTCATATTTTAATTCGCCGGTAAATTCCGCCACCGGACTGATTTCGGCAACTTCCGGAATTTTAGAAATCATTTCCAGGTCCTGATTGGTGATATTAATTTCGGCCTCAGACGGATAAAAAGCCTCCAAGGTGATTAAAGAATCTTCCGTAGTCATCAATCTTCCCAGAAGAGTGAACTGCAGGCCGTATCCCAAAGAAACTAAAAACAAAACCGCGCCGATGCCAAAAGCCATGCCCAAAACGGTTAAAAATGTTCTTAATGGTTTGGTGCGGAAAATTCTTAACGACAGCCGAAGTAAATCAATTAATTTCAAGCCGTTTCCGTATTTTAATTGAGAAGCGTTCATAATTATAAATAATTATAAATTTAATAACTTAATCGTTGGCTCCCGTTTTTTAAAATCATTTCCATTTTTTCAGAAATTTTTTGACTTGTCCTAAAGGATAAACCGACGCCAAATTTAGTTTTTGGCAAGTTAAGAACTTTTCGGAAATGTTCCGGACTGATAATTTTTCTAAGTCTTTCATTGATTGTCTCATAAAGTTGAAGTTTTTGAAACGCCGAAATTCTTCCTTTATAGTCCTTAAGCAGCCAATCAATGATATTTTCTATTTCTGTTCTAAGCGGCGCTTCGGGGATTTTTTCAAGTTTGGCGTAAATTTCTTCCATCCCCGCTTTTTCGTTAATAATTTCTTCAACGTAATCGGCTATTCGCTTGGCTTTCTGTTTCCAAAGCCCCAATCCGCCGTCGTTGTAAGGTCTGTCTAAAACCCTCATAAAAACTTCTTGGTCTATCCGTTTTTTGAGTCGTTGAGACAGGAAAAATTCAAATCTTTTCATTTCGTCCGACGAATAGCCTCTCATTAAAAGACCGGAGAGAGCTCGGGCGGTTAATTCGGCAGTCGGCAGTTCGGGCGAGAGTTCTTTGTAATAATGTTCAGAAACCGCTTTGGCGACGGTCTTGGGAGCGGATTTCTCCGTTTTTATAATGGCGCCGTCTTTCATATAAAAAATTTTTTTAGCGTCCCTAAGACTCCACGCTTCGTGAGTGACCATAATAATGGCGCGGCCGTCTTTTTCGTTAAGCTCTTTTAAAAATTTTAAAACATTTTCGGCATTGGCTGAGTCAAGGTTGCCCAAGGGTTCGTCGGCGACGATAATCGGCGGATTATTGGCAAGGGCGCGGGCGACGCCGACTCTTTGCTGTTGGCCGCCGCTAAGTTCAAAAGGATAACGATCGGCAAGATTTTTTATATCCAGCCGGTCTAAAATTTTCAACGCCTCTACCTCTCTTTTTTCTTTGGCGATTCCGAGAAAAGCCATTGGCAATGCCACATTATCTATAACGGTTAAAGAAGGAATAAGATTGAATTGCTGAAAGATAATGCCAACGCCTATTTGCCGGTAAATCGCCAATTCTTTTCTGGAAAAGGAAGAGATGTCTTTGTCGTTAATATAAAGATTGCCCTGCTGAATTTGTTCAATGCCGGAGATTAGATAAAGCAAGGTAGTTTTACCGCAGCCGGACGGCCCGAAAAAAACGACATATTCGCCATTTTCAATTTCAATATTGATATCTTTCAACGCCCAAACTTCCGAAGGTTTTTCTTTGTCGTACCAGTGATTGACGTTATTCAATTTAATGACTGGCTTCATTGGTTTGATAGTCTTTAGCGATTTTTTCTATGTATTCCGCCATTTCTTTGGGCATGTTTTCTCCTTTAATAATATAATCTTCCGCTCCCAGTTCTTTGGCTTTGTCTATAAATGATTTTTCGCTATGACCGGAAAAAATAATCACTTTAATTTTTTGGAGATTAGGGTCGGTTTTTATTTTTTTAAGCATCGCAAAACTCGACTCGGGAGAGACGACGGTTCGGCCGTTTTCTTTAATGGGCATTACCAGGTCTAAAAAAACAATATCCGGTTTGGTTTTCGGGTCATTGATAATTTTTTCTCCCTCTTTAATATTATTGACGATATTCAGTTCAAATTTTTTGTCTAAGCCATAAATCCAAAAAACATCCTGAAAATAAATTCGGATTATTTCATCGTCGTCAATTAAAAGAATTTTAATTTTTTCGGGCGGATTCATTCTTAAAAAGCTTATAGTTAATTATATTGCCGCTTATATTTTTAGTCAAAACTTAGAATAGCGATATTTTGTTTTTGATAAAACTCAATTAAATAATTTTTAAGCTCTTGTCTTTCAGGGGCATTTTCCATGAATTGATAAGCAATGTCAATTTTATCGGGAGAATTTTTGATTTCCTCGCTAATTCTGTTTTGGGCATTGATGATTTTCCAAAGGTCATTTTTTATATTCTCCGACTCTCCGACATAAAAAGGCTGATTATTTTTTAAGAAGACATAAATCCCGCTTTTAGATTTAAAAGAAAGGAGGTTTGCCAAAGTTAATTTTAAAACTCCGTTTGGTCCGAAAAAAGGCTGAAGAAGACCGGCTTTTTTAAGCCGTTGAATATGATAAGCCACAGTATTGGTTGAAGATACGCCGAGTGTTTTAGCCAAGTCGCGGAATGTCGGAAGTTGACTATTATTTTCCCGGTAGATATTATAGATTTTTTCTTGGAGAGGATGAAGATTGGGCATACAATAGAACAAATTTAGAACAGATTATCAAATTTACATAGAACAATTATAGAATAGTTTGAAATAATTTACAAGTCAATAAATATAGCTTGCGGTTCTGTAGTGGGGATGCATGGTCCTCGCAATCAAACAGCTGTTTCAGGGGAACAGGCAAGGCGCGAGGAGCGAAAAGGGTTAAGGGTTAATTTCTTTATTAGGATAAAATATCTTAATAAAAAATAGCATATAGCGCTTAAATAGTTATCCACAAGCAGGCTATTGGCATTAAATTTGATTTAAGGTAAAATAAAAAAGATATTAAACATAAAAATTATTTATCCTTTTTGCCAATTAAGATATGAATAGGAAACGCAAAAAATATTTTCATAAAGTTTTAACTATATTGCTGACTGCGATTTTGGCATCCGGGATTCTTTATTCTCCGGAAATGGCTCGGGCCGCCACTTATACTTTTGTCCAGACTGATTGGTCTGGCGGGAGTTCGGGTTCAACCGCGGTTCATCCAACCAATCAAACCGGCTGGACTATGTATTCATCCGCCTCAACCACTATTGGCGCCTCTGCTAATTTAAAACTCAATACTAACATCAGTTCAGTCACCCAAACCGACAACGGCACAACGAGCACAGGATTTAATTTAACAGGAAGAAGTTTGAGCCAAACTGAAATAATCGGGACCGGCGACAATGCCAGCGTGAAATTATCTCAAGAAGCGGTTTATGGTTCTGGCGCTGACGGCGCGATTACGATTTCTACCACCACTAATATTAATACTCAAGCTATTGCTTCTGGCAGAACCTGCGCAGACGGCATTAATTATAATGTTTACTCTCTTAATGCCACGAGCGCCGAAATTACCTATACCGTTGGTTCTGGTTGTCTTAGCGCCAACGATAAAGTCCTTTTGATTAATTTACGAGGTAACGCTTATTACGGCAGTAACGGTTATTACGGCAATGTTGGAAACTATGAAATTTTGACAGTTCAATCGATTGATGTTGATGCCGACACCAACGCAAAAATACTAACTTTTACCGGTTCAAAGACAAAATATTATGGCGATGGTACAGACAGAAATGATGACAACATCGGAACAACGAGTGGCAAACAGAAAGTGATTTTACAAAGAGTGCCTCAATATACTAATGTTACTGTTCAAAACAACGGTTCGTTAACTGCCAGCGCTTGGGATGATAAGAAGGGCGGAGTTTTGGCGTTCTACGCGAGCGGCGCCGTGGATGTTCAAACCGGAGCAAGCATTAATATGCAGGGCATGGGTTACCGTGGCACTTACAATACTGCTACCGGAACTCAAGGAGAATCCCGGCCAAATATTGGGAAAGTTACAACAAATAGAAACGATGGCGGAGGAGGCGGCCATACGGATGCTCAATCGTGCGCTTACGCCGGAGGCGGCGGTTATGGCACAGCCGGAGAAACTAAGAGCGGTCAGGGCGGCATTGCTTACGGAGACGTCAATTTAACTAAATTGTTTTTGGGTAGCGCCGCGGGAAAAAGCAATTCAAATCCCGGTTCAAATGGCGGCGGCATTATTTATATCAGCGCTTCCAGCACAAACATTAGCGGAACGATTAACAATAAAAGTCAGAACGCGCCCAATGCTTGGACCGCTATGGGAGCTGGCGGTTCAGTTTATCTTAAAGGAGGGTCTTTAACTCTGGGGTCTAATTTGGTCCTTGCCACCCAAGGCACAGGAGGCGGCACAGATGATTGTAGTGGTGTAGCGGCTTATGGCGGTGCAGGCCGCATTCACCTGAAATCCAATAATATTTCCGGCACGACTAATCCAGCTGCTGTTAGTTCAAGTTTGCCAGCGGCTCAGTATTATTCTTCCGGCGTTTTCACTTCAGGCGTGATTGATTTTTCCAATAATGCGGGATACAACACCTTAACCTACGTAAGCAGTACTCCGGCAAACACAAGCTTAACCATTGACATCCGAGCAGGCAGTACTGATAGCCCGGACGCTAATTGGACCTCTTGGCAGACCAATGTTGCCAGCGGCGCTGATATTTCATCTTTAGGAGCCAAACGTTATTTCCAATACCGGGCGAATTTAAGCGCCACTGATACCGGAGTTACCCCTTCGCTTGACAGCGTTACTATTAATTTCCCGGTTTATGAGTTAAGCGGAAGTTTAATTTCTTCGGCTTATAACAGCGGCGATTCCAATAACGCGATAGGTTCAATCAACTGGGATGAAGATGCAAGTTTACCAACCAGCACCACAGCGACTGTTTTTCTGCGGACCGCTTCATCCTCCGACGGTTTAGGCTCGGGAACCTGGTATGATTTTACCAGCACCAGCACTGGCTGTTCCAAGAACGTCGGTTCAGTAAGCTGTCCCGCGTTAGCCCTACCGTCTGCTTTGAAAGATTCCAGCAACGACCAGTGGTGGCAATATAAACTAACTTTAACTTCGGACGGCGTTAACACCGCGACAGTGGCAGAAGTCAGGATTCAGTATGTGGTTAACGCGCCGCCGGAGTTTAATCCAATCTTTGGAACTAACGGGGTTTCAGTTTCCCAAATTGCCAGCTCCACTGACGCCAACTGGGGCAAGGTTTGGATTCAATACGCGGTCAGAGACCCGGACACTAATACCGGTTCATCCACCCCGGGCTATGTGACGCCTTCTTTTGAATACAATCTCGGCTCTGGCTGGACAGCCATTGGTTCTCAATATCTGGCAGCAGGCGATGCTGATAATAAAGCCGTAAGCAGCAGCACTTATGTTACTCATTCCGCGACTTGGGACGCCAAAACCCAGACAGCCGGCAATTACTCGGCTTCAGCTCAAGTCAGAGTAACGGTTAATGACAATGAACCGGTCAATAACACCACTTCAACAGCAAGCGCGAGTTTTATTTTAGACACCAAAAATCCGGTTGCCAGTTCCACTCTTAATGTCGCTTCCGGCACAATCAGCATCAATTTGTCCGATAATTCCAATATTGAATATCGGCTTTCCAATAACAGCGATTTTTCCGGAGCCAATTGGACAACGGTAGGCGCCAATTCTACCTCCACGACTTTGAGTTGGACAGCGGTCGGCGTTTATCCGACGGTTTATATAAATACCAGAGACATTTACAGCAATGTCGTCACTTCAACCGTGGTCGCTCCTTCAGCGCCGGCCAATCTTAATATCAAAGACGTTTCTAATGTTAATAGCGGGGAATATCAGGAATTTATTTCCTGGAGCGTTTATTCCGCCACTTCCTCGGCGAGCTTTGTTAATTACAAATTATACCGTTCAACCGACAGCGTCAATTATTCATTATTAACGACAATCACCGATGTTAATGTCAATTATTACCGCGATAACAACGTCGCTTCCAGCACAACTTATTATTACAAGGCAACAATTGCCGATGCCGATGGCGACATTTCCAATTATTCCGAAGTTGTCAATGATTTGGTTGATGGCCAGGGCGGCACTGATAACACTGCGCCGACAATTTCCAATGTTTCCAGCACGGTCCAAGCCACCTGGACGAGAATTACTTGGACAACGGATGAACTCGCCAATTCCGAAATCAATTATTCAGCCTCTTCAACCGCTTATAATCTTACAGCCTCCAGCACTTCTTATCTGACTTCGCATGAAATTACCCTGAGCGGGCTGACGCCCAATACCCTTTATTATTACCGCGTTAAATCAACGGATGTCGTGAATAATTTAAGAACGAACGATAATAACGGCGCGGGTTATTCATTTACCACTTCAGGCGGCCCGATAATTTCCGATGTCGCGATTAGGGCGGCAACCGATAATTCAGCGACGATTACCTGGAATACCAATAAAGCCGCCAATTCTTACGTTGTTTATTCCACAAATCTTAATAATCTGAAAAACAACACATCGGTTTCTGAAGTTGGCAGTTCTACTTTGGTTTCCAACTCGCCTTATCAGCACTTGGTAACTTTAACAGGCTTAAATTCCAGGACCACATATTATTATTACGTGAAATCCACCGATTCCGACAATAACACGGCAAGCGATAATAATGCCGGCAATTACTATAATTTTAACACTACTTATGATACTAAGGCGCCGGTGATTTCCAATGTTTCCGTTCCGATTATCACTAAGGATTCAGTGATTATTCTTTGGCAGACCGATGAATTAGCCACTGGTCAGGCAGAGTACGGCGGCAGTGCCGGTTCTTATACCAATACCACCAATATTGACAGCACTCTTTCTATTTATCATACCGCGACCGTTACCGGTCTTTCCCAAACCACAAAATATTATTTCCGGGTTAAATCTAAAGATGCGGAAAATAATGAAGGCCTTTCAACAGAAAGCGACTTTACGACTTCTGATGCCAATACCGTGATTATAACCGTAAATGTTGGCGGCGGCGGAGGTTCGTCTGTTGTTCAAGACACGGCGCCGCCCGACATTTCCGGCATTTCAATCGCGGACATTACTCCTTTTGGCGCGACGATTAATTTCAACACCAGCGAAGAAACAGTGGGGTTCGTCAATTACGGCAGAACATTAAGTTACGAACTTTCCGCGGGCGATTCGCAGTGGGCGACAAGTCATTCCATAAAACTTGTCGGATTGAGATTGGGGACAGGATACAATTTTGTCGTTAAAGCGATGGACAAAGCCGGCAATACGACAACTTCGGAAAACCAAAATTTTACAACAAAATTTATAGCAGAAGCCTTAGAGAGTTTGAGAAAGATAGAGAATATTGAACAATTTCAGGAAGAGATTGAAAAGACCATAGAATCTATTCTTCCAAGCGTTGTTCCTCCTTATGTCGGGAAACCCGAAGTTGTTGATGTCACGGAAAATTCGGCGATAATCAAATGGAAGACTAATGTCAACTCTTTTTCCGCGGTGGCGTTGGTTTCGGAGGAACAGTATGACCCAAATAAAGAAAATCCATACATTTTTGAATTTTCCGACACTAACAAAAAAGTAAGAGAGCATTCAATTTTGGCGACCGGACTCACGTCGAACACGAAATATCACTTTACCGCTAAATCTTTCAGTTTACCTCAGGCCATTGGAAGAAGCGCGGATGCGACTTTCATTACCAAAGCGGCGGCAATTCAAGCAAGAGTATTTGACGTGAAAAATAATTCTTTCAGGGTTGTTTGGTCAACAGAAGAGCCATCCACTTCAATTGCGGAAACCAAAAATTTAGCGGATGGTTCTATTATCAGGAAAACCGACGAAGCCAAAAGAACTTATCATGACATTATAGTGGAGAATCTCGCTCCCGGCACCGCTTATGAAATCAAAGTATCGGGCTACAATGAAAAAGGAAATCTGATAGAAGGAGGAGCGGCTATGAAAATTATCACCAGCCGAGATATTTCTCCGCCTGTTATTTCCAATTTAAAAATTGACAATGCTTTGGTGCCGGGAAGAACCGACCGGGCGCAAAGCGTGATTTCTTGGCGGACAGACGAACCGGCGACTTCTATTGTTGAATACGGAGAAGGAACGGGAAAGGTGGACGAAGAATTAAGCAATAAAATTTCCATCACCGACAGTTTTGTTCAAAATCATACTGTCATTGTCAGCGCCTTAAAACCGGGCATTCTTTACAGGATAAAAATCGGCTCAACCGACGTCGCCGGCAATAAAACAATTTCACCGGCCAGAACAGTTATTATGCCGAAACAAGCAGAATCAATCGTTGATATAGTGATAAAGAATTTTGAAGAGACTTTTCAATTCTTAAAGAATTTAAGATAAAAATAACAGTTAAAATTTCTTCCTTGCAATCAAAAATTCCGCTACACGCGGAATTTTTGATTGCGCTCGGTAACATTGCTTCAGCGCTTAAAATGAAGTAATTGCCGGGCATGTTGATAACCTGTGAATAAATTTTGTTTCTGAAATTTAAAATTTGGCTTAAATAAAGGATTTTTCTAATTTTTTTTCTTTAAAACCCATTGCTTTTCTTTATTGACTTTAAATTATTAGTGGAGC
>Ga0210057_1008240_pt1 | contig 12385 bp, 9 predicted proteins | sample CryGeyCG2114_010_2_FD_183968 | JGI IMG/M metagenome (GOLD analysis project Ga0210057, IMG submission 183968) | Groundwater microbial communities from aquifer - Crystal Geyser CG10_big_fil_rev_8/21/14_0.10 (SPAdes) (version 2) | ecosystem: Environmental > Aquatic > Deep subsurface > Groundwater ...
GAGCAGACCAGCCGCCACCGGAATCCCAATCACGTTATAGAAAAATGCCCAGAATAAATTTTGCTTGATGGTAATCATGGTGGCTCGAGATAGCTTGATAGCCTTGGGCAGTTTGGTCAACTTACCGCCCAATAGGGTAATCCCAGCGGACTCAATCGCTACGTCAGTGCCGGTACCCATGGCAATGCCAACATCGGCAGTAGCCAAAGCTGGTGCATCATTGACTCCATCGCCCACCATTGCCACTATCTGGCCTTGCTGTTGCAATTTTTTGACCACCTGGGCTTTGTCTCCAGGTAACACTTCGGCAATAACCTCATCAATCCCCACCTGTTTGGCAATGTGTTCTGCCGTGGCATGATTATCACCGGTTAAGAGCACCACTTTCATGCCTTGGGCGTGAAGCTGTTTGAGGACTGTTTTTGCTTCGTCTTTCACCGTATCAGCAATGGCTACCAAACCCAGTAGCTCTCTATTGGTCATTAATGCTACAACTGTTTTTCCCTGTGTAGTCAAAGTTTTAACTGCGGTCTGATCAATAGAAATTTTTAACTCTTTGGCTAAGCGTGGATTACCTGCCCAATAGGTTTGGGTGGCAATATCGCCCTGCAATCCTTTACCTTCAATAATAGAAAAATCCGTTACTGGCTGCAGTTTAATTTTCTGTGCTTTTGCTTTGAGAAGTACCGCCTGAGCTAATGGATGCTCCGAATGCTGCTCGAGTGAAGCTAACAAACCCATTACTTCTTCTGCTGAATGCTGCTTGACTGGCACCACATCAGTCACTGTTGGTTCACCTTTAGTCACAGTGCCCGTTTTATCAAAGATCATTGTTGTGACGCTACTTAACCGTTCTAAGTTCTCCGCATTTTTAATCAATATTCCGTTTTGTGCAGCCTTTCCGACGCCAACAATCACTGCTGTTGGGGTCGCCAAACCCATGGCACACGGACAAGCAATCACTAAAATGCTAACAAAACTGGTAATCCCCAGCGTCACGGCCTGAGAAAGTGGCAAAAATTGCGAACCAACTGCCAACCACACCACTAAGGTCACTACCGCCAAAACCAACACCACCGGCACAAAGACGGCCGAAATTTGATCAGCCAATTTTTCAATTGGTGCTTTTGATCCCTGAGCTTCTTCGACCATTTTGATAATTTGGGCCAAAACTGTTTCGCTGCCAACTTTGGTTGCAGTAACTCGCAGCACACCCTGCTTATTTATGGTGGCGCCAATCACCGTGTCGCCTGCCTTTTTATCAACCGGCAGCGACTCGCCGGTAATCATTGACTCGTCAACCGCCGAAGCGCCATCAATAATCTGACCATCAACCGGCACTTTCTGGCCTGGTTTAATAATCAGCACGTCACCGACAATCACTTGCTCAATCGGCACTTCAATTTGTTTACCGTTTCTTTCAACCAAAGCAGTTTTAGCTTGTAATCCAACCAACTTTTCAATTGCTTCGCCAGTTTTTAACTTTGACCGCGCTTCTAAAAATTTTCCAAGCGTAATAAAGCCAATCACTACAATCGTCACGTCGTAATACTGATGGCTGGTATCAAGGTAGGCAGACAGCGGCGCAGCAAAGATTGAAAGTACGGCACTATATAAAAATGCTATCAGCGTACCCATCCCTACCAACGTGTCCATGTTAGCTGCTCTGTACTTGATAAATCGAAGCAAACCTTGCAAATATGGCGCGCCAATCACAAATAACGAATAGGTGGCCATCAGTGGTAACAAAAACTCAAATAAGGTCTCCAAAATCATTGGTATTGCTGGCCAAAGCTGGAGTGACTCTGATCCAAACTCCCAAATCATAAAAATAATACTGATCACCACAAACGGGCTGATAATTTGGACATGTTGCCGGAGTTTGGCCAATTCTTGGAGTTTGTGAGCCTTAACCTGGGCGTCAGTAGTGAGGGGAGTAATCATCTGATGATCGTGACCTGCCATCTGGTGACCTGCCATCTGGTGATCGGCCATCTGGTGATCGGTCATCGAGGACAAAGCAGCTGTTGAGGTGATGGGCACCGAATGGCTAACCAAACTATACCCCAGCTTCTCAATTTCATGATTCATGGCTTCGACTGAAGTTTTGCTGGCGTCAAAGGCAACCTTGGCTTTCTCAGTCCCATAATTAACTTGACAAGCACTAACGCCAGCCAGTTTTTGCAACTTGCGCTGAACAATGCTAGCGCACGAAGCACAGTGCATCCCCAGTACGTCAAAGGTTTGATCAGCGGTATTGTTATGATTGGGCATATTTGGCAGGATTCTGGCTAAACTTTTTATAACAACCGCTGGCACAAAAATAATACTGCGTACCATTAAAGTCTGATTTGAAGTTTGTTGTTTTTGGTGATAGCCGCATCCGGCAAACTGGGTCGTGACTGAGTGGCGTCAGTTCTTTCATAGACAGACTGAGCTGTTGAGCCAACTCTGAGTCTTGGTACTGATTAATTAAAGTCTCCCGGAGCAAATCGACAGCCCGCCAAATCTTTGCATCAGCAATTTTGTAGACAATTTGTTTGCCATCACGTTGAGCAGTCACGACCTTGGCATCTCGCAAAATCATTAAGTGCTGACTAATATTAGCCTGAGGCAGATCTAACATTTCGTAAATTTGAGAAACACACAGCTGCTGATCTCGCAACAAACCAATGATTTCTAACCGACGAGGATGAGCTAAGGCTTTGAGTAACTCAGCCTGTAGTTCAAACAGTTGAATATACATATTCGTATATTAGAATATGTTTAGTGGAACTGTCAAGCGGGAAATACATATACAGGAAATGTATGTCAGAATTGTCACTTACCTGTGTTCTCTTCAATTCGTTGCGCCCAGTTCTTGGCCTTCTTCAGTTCTCCGTCGGCCAGTGATCTATCTTTACCTTCAACAATAAAACCTTTTGGTTGAACCACTAGCGTGCCACCCTTACGCTTCAGTTGTTTAGCTAGTCTTGGCGCCGCGTATCCAATTATTGTTATTACTAAACGTAATGCGCCGTTTTGCTTCTCTTCTAAAAAGCGGGTATCAAAAGCTGCCACTGCTATGCTGTTCAAAGCAGTCTCACTCAGCCGCTCCAAAAATACCGGCAACGGTTGGATTGCTCCACCCCCTTGAGTGGGGGAGCCAACTACCAGTATCTGGATGTCTTGAAGATCTTTAGTTGTAACCTTGGCTGCGGCTAAAACCCTAACCTGATCTTGGCTGTCAAAACCTGCTCCAATCGCCTCAGCAATGTTTTTGATGTTACTAAATTGAGAATCAAACAAGATTAGGATGTTCATAGCAGACAGTATAGTAAATTGAGGTGCCTAATGCCAGATAGATACAGACAGCCTATAGCTTGCCTTGCGCAGTCTTTGCATTGAGGTGCCAATCACTTCGTCACTGCACTCTGGAATCAAGCTGGTTGGAAAGTCGGGCTAGTTGCTCAAACTGGTACACTCACGTAAAGGGGCTGATTTCTCTTTGTCGAATTCTGGGAATCAATTACTAAAAGAAATATGTTGAAAGCCTGATAAACGACTGACTGGTAACATCAAACCAAAACGAAACTTTTTGCCCATCCTCAGTTGCCTGAGCATTGACCAGCAACAACTCTGGTGCCGCCCAACCAGTCACATCTTGAATTGTGTAACCCTCAACCTTTTCTGCAAATAAAGCTTGGGTGTCCAAAAACTGGGCGTCTGCTGCAAACTTTTTTCCGGTAGCAGAGAAAACGTAAAAATTTTCTTTGGCTGCCGAGCTCTCCCTCAAAAAGAGGTATTTATTATCCGGAGACCAAGTGTTGTATGGAATTGACAAAGCTTGTGCAGTGTTGAACTCTTGAGAGAAAATGAGCTGTCGATCGGCTTCGTCCGGTTTAGAGGCAGTATAAAATGAGTATCGCATCCGTTCGCTAGTCTGTTGATGATTCATCGTCAGCGTCTTTGTCCCATCCGGAGAATCCATAACGTCGGTTTTAATTTGACCTGGGGGATTAAGGGTGGGCGGTACTGAAGTACTTGATGGCTCGGCAAAAACTCTAGTTTCGGTTGGAGTTTCTTGCCTGGCAAGATAAACCAAACTAACGCCAGCAACCAAGACAACAAAAACAAGCGGCATTAATTGATATCTGAGTTTTGACATAGTATACGTTTCTGGTTATAGACCATCAAAAATGGTGACCACCGTGCCCGCATCTTTTTCACTATAGGTAATGTTGCCGTCGGTGGGCGGATTTACCCAATCGTAAAGTTTTTTCGCATCAGTGGTTTTCATGTTGACGCAGCCATGACTCATTGGGTGGCCAAAATTATTGTGCCAATACGTCCCGTGCAGACTGAAACCCCGACTTGCCACCACTTCACTATTAGAGAAAAACATCACAAAGGGAACATTGGGAAGATTATAATAATCCGCACCGCTGCCACCACTCATTCTGGTTGAGCGCAACTTGACCCAAATTTTAAAGTCACCAGTTGGAGTCTTTCCCCAGAGGCCAGAAGAAATTGGGGTCTCCATAAATAGCTGATCGCCTTCATAGGCCGACAAGATTTGGGTGGCTAGGTTGACGTAGATATGCTTCTCAGCGTTTGATACCCCAACACCCAGAACCGTAGTTTGAGCATCTGAGGAAGGATCGATCGTTGGCACCGCTACCTTTTGATTGTTGAACACACCACTTGCGCCATTTTCAATCCTTAAAGCGATTTCAACTTTACAACTAAGACGATTGGCACACCAGATCGAGGAGTTTTGAAACAGCATTGAGGAAATCAAACCAACCAGAACAAATACACCGCTGAACCCAATGACAGACTGCAAAAACCAATGACGATTTTTTCTAACTTTAGAGCTCACTCTTTAAGAGTAGAGAAAAAAAGGAGTGCTGTAAAGATGGATTAGTCTTACCGCGCCACTGTCTTACCGCGCTACCTCCCGCCTGTACTTGATGTTTAACAAGCCAACTACGAAATTGATACAAGCTTGGAAGGGAGCGCTAATTACTGATACTATGAAAGACTATATGGGTTTGTTGCGTTTACTTACTAAATACCTCGCTACCCCAATTGAAAAGTTCAGACAACAACGAGTAAACAAAAATGAACTTTCTAACGATAGCCATGCTCATCACTAGGCCATCAATTCAATTAAATAGATAAAGATAAAATATTCAGTTCCTGCTATAACTAGCGGATATAGTCACTGCTTAGAAAACGCGAAAAGGTTTTAAAAATGAACAAAAAATCCCTAGCTGTCATCAAGAAAAAGTATGAAATGGGTGAAAATATTATTCAGCACTTTAAACAACATCCTAGTGATCAAAATTCATTAGCAATGATTCTGATTAGCTATGATCTGCAGAGTGGCAGCTACGTGAAACAAGCAAAGAACAAACCTAGATATATTCAACAATATACAACTGCGATTGCTAAAACAATCACTCAACTAGGAGTCAGATGCAAGTCAATTTTGGAAGTTGGTGTTGGTGAAGCTACCACCTTGGCAAATGTGGTTCAAAAGCTACCTCAGTTACCAGATAAAATATATGGTTTTGACATTTCCTGGTCCAGAGTTAGATATGCGGTGGAGTATTTGAAAAAGAAACAGCTGAAAAATGCTCTAGTGTTTACAAGTGATTTATTTAATGCTCCATTAGCTGATAATTCAATTGACATTGTCTATACCTCTCATTCTATTGAACCCAATGGGGGTCGCGAAAAAGCAGCCCTTGAAAGTTTGTTGAGAATTACTAAAAAGTATTTACTATTGCTCGAACCAGCCTTTGAATTAGCTAATAAAGAAGCTCAGCAACGGATGAAAGAACATGGCTATGTCAAAAACCTATATCAAACGGCTCAAGATCTTGGCCTTAACATCGTAGAACACCGATTGTTTGAGATATCTGGCAACCCATTAAATCCAACTGGTTTAATCATAATTAAAAAGGATGTACAAAAATATAAACGTGTATCGAACCCTTTAGTTTGCCCTATTACAAAAACCCCGCTACGATTACGCAATGGCGCTTATTTTTCTAGTAAAAGTTTGCTTGTCTACCCAATCATTGATCAAGTTCCTTGTTTACTAACTGACAATGCTATTATTGCTTCTCATTATGGGAAAAAAATTAAAGTCTAAGGGTGCAATCGTCACTCTAAAATGACCTCCCAATTATCTTGTATTATCAAAGCTACTTCTAGCTTTGGGCGAGGTAGTTCAAATCAGTGAAAAAATACAAAAAGTGAAGCCTTCCTTGCTCATGTAATCTAAAACCTTGCCAAGATTCTTTTATTTACTGAATCAATTCTCATTTTGCTTCCAGCCGGTAAACATATCTGTGGAGCTGTATGTCCAAAGTCAACATTTTGCACTATCGGAATATCTTGGTTATATTGCCTGACAATTTCCAACACAGTTTCTCTTTGTCTTTTCTTATATTCTATTTTTTCTTCATCTGACTGCGGTTTATCCAATTCCCAAGCTTTTGGTCTACCCATGATAAGCCCACGGATATTTTGTAGTATTCCTCTTTCTCCTAACGCTCTAAAAACTCTCATCACATATTCTGCGGATGGAACTTCTTCTGAAGTTTCCATGAATAAGATTACGTCATTAAACTGTTCAAGATTTGGAATACTAACAGCGTGTCTTAACATTTCGTCTATTGATTCAACACATCCGCCCCAAGTAATACCCTCTGCATTTGTGCTTCCATCCCAACTCCAGCCATCGTTTAACTGATACCTTCTTCTCTGACTCAATAGCGAATCATCATTCCAGCTAAGCCCAATATCATTAAATTCAGTACTGGCTTCAAGTTCAAATTCACCATCTTCAAAGAAAGCATATTTAAGATATTTGACAGTAAATTCATCCATTTTGCTCTGCATCGCAAACTCAGTAAATAAGCTCCCACCATAGAACGAAGGTATCCCATTGAGCCAAAGGTGGTTAATAAAATGTGAGTTGTCACTATATCCGAAGAAAGGTTTGGGATTGTTAATAAAAGGCTCTTTAGGCAGGTTTTTGATATATGTTATTTGATCGTCACCGCCCAATGAGGCAATCACCGCTTTAATTTCCTTGTTTTCAAAAGCATCAATTAAATCATTTGACCTTTCTTCTTTACTGGCTCCTAATTTCTTTGTTGCAGGGAATTCAACAGGAACCAGACCAAAAACGTCTTTTACTCGTTGTAATCCAAGTTCATAAACGTGGGGCCATTTACCAGGTGCGGCAAAAGATGGTGAAACGATAGCTACTTTGTCACCTTTATTTAGTTTTGGTAATTTTACGAATTCCATATTTTACTTAAATTAGTCTTCTTCTGTCAACAAGTTAGGATCCTGATTAGGACATCCGCTGTCTAGCGTAACACCTGACTATTAACATCTATCACTGGACGTGACGTCATTCTACTCAAATTTGATCTTTAGTACGAGTGCCAACTATAGCAAAGTTGCCTTAAATGCTGGTGCACAAGCATTACAAAAACTAGTGGGTTTCAGCAGATCTAAAGGTATTCTACTCTGTCAAAGTGATAGGATAATGACTAATTGTATCTGGCCTCTCGATCAGTATGACTGCTGTTTTTAATTTTTCTTTCCTACTTTAAAGTTCTTATGAGGCCATTTTCTCCCTGACCAGTAATAATCCATCAGTTGCTCTGCTTTCTTGAGAGCAGAATTAACGGACTGGTCAATCCGGCGCTCTTTTGCTTTAATAATAAAATATTGGCCTGATTTGAGTTGAATATTCAAATGTGCTTCGTATATTTTTGTTTTACCTGATGGGTTTTTGATCAATTTGAAACGCATCTTTACAGACTCTAGTGGTTTTCGATGACTCACTTTTTCGACAAAGTGTTGTAATTGAAGTTTTCCAACTTCTTGATAGAGCTGCTCTTTAAGCTGCTCTGCTGCTGGTTGAAAAATAATCGGTAGTTGTTCCTTTGGACACAACTTGCTCAGAGCTTTGAGAATGTCATGTCTAGAAATAAAACCAACTGGACGGTTTTCTTTTACTATCACCACGCTATGAATCTTTGCGCTTTGCATAGTTTCCAGGATAGTTTTTAAAGAAGTTTTAAAAGGAACAGATATCACAGAATTAGTCATGAATGATCTAGCGCGTTCATTTCGCAACAAGATTTGTTCGGCATCATAAGTTTTCTCTCGAATACGCAGCTGCTGATTACTAGTTAGCTTAGTTGATGTTCTCGTTCGTCTTTGGGCAGGTTCTACAAAAATTGGCAGCATATCGCTTAGTGAGATGATCCCCGCTAATGCATCTGTCTTATTAACTAAAACCACTCGAGAGATTTTATACTTTTTCAACAAAGCATAAATTTTTTTAACAGGAGTATCCATATCAGCAGTAATTGGGGTGTTTACTTTGATATTCAATTTGAGTTGATCCAACATATTCTTATCAGACAATATTAACTTGATAATAGAATCAGCTTTAATTGCTCCAATCACTTGTCCTTTCTCAAAAACTGGTAAGGTATAAATTTTGGTGCCAATCATATACTTTGCTACCAAGTTTATTGGAGTTTTTTTACTGATTTCAATCGGGTGAATCAGTACATGAGTAACGAGTGTTCGAGCCGGGTAGCGGTGATAAAGCCATGCTTGTTGGGCTGAAATTAGCCCCATAAAGTGGTAATGCTGATCATAGACAAAAATGGAGTCGTGACTACTCATTAACTGATTAAGAACTGATCCAACTCGATCAATTGGTGAGCATTTTTTAATCAATGAAAGGTCTTCGAGAAAATTCTCTACAGCAAATGAGGATATTGGAGCGGCTACAGTCATATGACCTTGCCTTTACCTATCCCCATCATATTCTGATTTTAACAATAATCAAGGAAAGCCCCGATTAGAACATATAATATACTTGCTGTATGGAAATAAATTTCGCTTCACAGCGAGCAAAGATGGTTCAGAACTCGATTAAATCAGTTACTGATGACCACAAAATTATTAGAGCGTTTGCGCAAATACCACGGCATCTCTTTGTACCAAAAGAATATCGAGCTCTTGCCTATCAGGATGAATCGTTGCCAATTGGGTTTGGTCAAACAATCAGCCAGCCATCGCTCGTCGCAGAAATGCTCTCACTTTTGCAACTTACCGGTACAGAAAAAGTGCTTGAAGTTGGTGCGGGTTCTGGATATCAGACAGCATTGTTGTCTCAGCTTGCTAATAAAGTGTATACCATTGAAAGAATTCCTAAGTTAGCGAAGAGGGCATATCAGGTTCTATCAAAACTTCACATTACCAATGTGATTGTTATTGAAGGTGACGGCACTCTAGGGTTGGAAAATAAGGCACCGTTTGATGCTATCATTGTTGCTGCGAGTAGCCCCCACATTCCAAGACCACTAGTGGATCAACTCCAGAACCAGGGTAGAATTGTCATACCAATTACTGATGAAGATGGTGGTGAAAAACTAAAGTTAGGAGTAAAAAACGGAAAAACACTCCATACTTTAAATTGCGGAGCAGTGCGTTTTGTGCCCCTGGTTACTGAGCAATAAATCATGTTTTCGAGTAATTTTTTTTGAGGAATTTGAAGTTATTAGGACATTCTCCTTAACTTAAAGAAAAAGCTGTGCTCGCTTAACTCTGTATGGTCTTTCAGCCTTCTTTCTTTGAACGCTTGCCCAAGTTTACAGTCCATAGGTAGAGTTCCAAGAAGAACTACATTTTTATCCGCCTTGAGTTTTTCTGCCAACCATTAACCCTTTTCGTTTGTAAAATCAACCTGAAATTTTGAAGGAGTTCCATATTTTTCAACCTCTTTATAGGCAAAGTCTCTAACTGCTGAAATAAGTTTATTAGTAATCTATACCTTTGGTAATTGCCTTCGTCTCACTATTAGCAAGGTGGCTCCCCCTAGTAAATACGCTTAGAACTTTTGACTACTCACCATTTCAAGACTATCAACCCCGATTCTTACAAGTTGATGCATAAAAACCAAACTGATGCAAACACACCCTGTAAAATCGCTTTTGATTATTATAAACTACAGTTATGGAAACAAGTGATGATATAAATGACCCTAAGATTAACACCATAGAAACTTCCCCGATACAAACAAACATAGCGCAACCACCACCGAGTGGAAATTCTGTCCAATTTCCCACTGAACCCATATCATCACCGACTGGTAAGAAATGGCTACTGCCTTGTTTAATAAGCTTGGTCATTGTTGCTTTTGGTATTGCAGGGTATCTTGCGTATCAAAACTTTCAGTTAAAGAAAGTTGCTCAACCTGTTTCAATCCAGCCACTGCCAACTTCGTCTACTTCACAAACAAGCACGAGTAGCAATGAAGAGCAACTCGTAACTGGTGCAAATTTAGATAATAAGCTCATTTCCTATACCTCCAACGAAGGACTGGTTACATCTGATGTTGCTGGAAATAATAAAAAGGTAATTTTTGAAGTGAAGGATCCATATTTTTCTTGGGATTGGAACCCTAAAGCCAATGAAGTTATCGCAAGTAATGGAATTTTAAAAAATTTAGACACTGGCACTGAAAAAAAAGTTCCAGCGGGCAGATGCCACAACTGGTCTCCTGATGGTAAAAGAATTGCTTTTGAGGATGTAGGTGGACTCTACTATATTGAGGTAAGTAGCCCTGCAAGTCCTGTCAAAATTACCGAGTCGGGTTCACTGTGTGGCGGTTCTAACAGCGTTTTCCATTGGTTACCCGATAGCAAATCATTAGTATATCTGACTAGTAATGGTGCTATATACACTGACGAAGTAATTCACTCTATTATGAGATATGACTTTGATAATCGGTCAACAACGAAAATATATCAAGACGAAAAAGGCTCTGGTCAAATAGGAACCCCATCAATTTCTCCAGATGGAACGAAGGTAGTATTTATGATGAGTATTGACAAGGGAAGTAGCGCATCTCAAGTAACAGAAAATGTATATTCCATTAACATTGATGGTTCAGGTCTGACTCAACTTACAAACTTGGAGGCAAATGGCGAATATGGCCAAAATATTAGTATGCCTATTTTTAGCACAGACACTAAGAGCATATTCTTTCTCAGCAACAGCACGATAAGCAAGTATCAGGGTTTATCAATGCTAAACATTCAAACAAAAGCAATTACCAGCCTGGCAAACGAAACCGCAGATGTATATTCTCCAGCAACCATCTCCCCTGATGGCAAATATGTGGCCTATGATGCTTTTGATAAAGTTGTAGTTGTTAACCTGGAAACAAAGAATAAAACCTTAATCAATAACGCAGGATTTGTGCTGTGGCAAAAATAATGCTCCAAAAATAATACGCTTTTAATTTTTAGCTTATAGAGCTTACGAGTTGTTTGGTTTCGGCATAATTAAACATTTGGGTCCCTAATTGTGGTATATTTCTCCTTCATATCAATAAGAAGAGGTTATTAAGGGGAGATAGTATGTTAAAAAAAACGTCGTTGTACAAAATGTTGGTCGATAAACACCACAAAAAAAGGAGTTAGACGAGGCAAACAACGGTACTATTGCAAAGACTGTACTACTAAATTCGAGATAACGGATAAAACTAAAAAAGCAGCAAAAATAGAACAATTGTGGGAAAGATATGTGTTTGGCAAACAAACACTCAGAGAACTTTCGGAGCAGGAGAAAATAAGCAAACTCAGCATTAAACAGCGGTTTGAGAAAATAAAACTTCCACAGAAAGCTCACAATCCCAGACCAGTCTCAATCGTTGTAGACTGCACCTTTTTTGGTACCAAAGAAACCACTCAATGGGGAGTGATTGTGTTTCGCGATCCAAGCGAAGGTGAGAACCTGTGGTGGAAGTTTATTGACGATGAAAAGATCAGTTACTATCTTCAAGGCAGAGAAGTCTTGCTGGAACTTGGGTATGAGGTGCAGTCAGTAACACTTGACGGTTTCCGCGGATTAACCAGTACTTTTAGGAGTTATCCTGTCCAATTTTGCCACTTTCATCAGAAGCAAATTATCAGAAGATACGTGACTAAAAATCCTCGTCTCGTTGCTGGTGTAGAACTTAAAGAAGTGGTTGAGATGTTGGGAGAAGTTACCCAGGAAGAATTTTCACAATATCTACAAGCCTACGTCAATCATCATCGAGAATTCTTAAACCAGAAAACTACAGATCCACTTACTGGCAAGCAAACCTACACTCACGCAAGACTAAGATCTGCCATTAGAAGCTTGCTCACAAACTTACCAAATTTATTTACCTACGAAAAATATTCCAAGCTAAATATCTCCACCACAACGAATTCACTGGAGTCTCATTTTTCCCACATTAAGGACGTTGTTCGTGTTCATCGAGGACTGAAAAGAAGTGTAAAAGAAAAATTGATCGAAACCATTT
>Ga0210057_1008241_pt1 | contig 12384 bp, 6 predicted proteins | sample CryGeyCG2114_010_2_FD_183968 | JGI IMG/M metagenome (GOLD analysis project Ga0210057, IMG submission 183968) | Groundwater microbial communities from aquifer - Crystal Geyser CG10_big_fil_rev_8/21/14_0.10 (SPAdes) (version 2) | ecosystem: Environmental > Aquatic > Deep subsurface > Groundwater ...
CAACTGCGCAGTTTTCCTCTAATAGTAGGAATGATACAGAAGGTACAATTGCGATTACAGCCTTCACTGACTTTCAGCCAGGCCATGTAATGAGGTGAGGTATTCAATCTGGGATCGTATTCAGTGTGGATAAAGCGCGGAATTTCGACAAAGCTCTTGGCCTTGAGCTTACCATCTTCCAAGGCCTTTAAAAGCTTGACGATTTTGTTATACTCTCCTGTTCCAATGATGAGATCAACTTCTGGTAGCTCCTGCTCCAAAGCCAAAGAGTAACGCTGGGCCATGCAGCCGGCAACTACCAAGGCCTGACAATTTCCATTGTCTGGATTTCCCCTATAATCGGCAAGCTCCAAAATCACATCAATCGATTCCTTTTTGGAGGCCTCAATAAATGAACATGTATTGACAATGATGACCTCTGCATCTTCTGGAGAGCTGGTAATCTTAAAGCCATCTAACCCAAGATGCCCAAGCATAACCTGGCCATCAACCAGGTTTTTAGAACAACCTAAGGAGGTGAAAAAGAGGGATTTCTCCTTAAAGGCCAGTGGCGATCGCGCTTCATCTGTAATTTGCATGCATTTTTCCTTGGATTTTATAACTTGCCTTAAATATGCAATATTCTGGGTTTTTGCAAGTGGTCAGCCGCAATTTTACACTCCTGAGTCTAAATTTGAGTTGTGTTCAGATCAATGTTAGAATTTATCTAAATTCAAGAGGTTATATTTGATTAAAATATCCTATTTCGGCCTGCTCTTGTTTTTTGCTTGCTCCACTAGCATCAAAAGACCTTCACCTGGACTTCCAGCCCCCTATCTGATGCAACAGCCAGACTTTATTGCCAAAACTAACGAAGAAATTTTCGTCAGTGATTACCTTAAAATGAAGGATGAGCTAGGTCACAAATCGACAGGACTTAAAGGCTGTGACTCACTTCATGGCCTGCTCCAAAGAGATGGTTTTCCCCTTCCAATTATTTTACAAATTCAAAATTTAAGATGCCTTAGTTCTCTTTCCGACTTCACCACGGCCATCGCTACGATCGAAAAGCATTACCTCTTTCCTAAGCTAGATTTTCCTATCGCCCAAAATATATTTCAAAATTCTCTGGCGCAAGAGCTTCCACCAGAAATCAAAATTAAATACCTTCTCGTTTTGGCAGAAAATGAAAACAAGGCAGAAAATAAAAACCAATTCTATAAAACAATAATAGCAAATATATCTGCGTGTAAGGATGACCAACTTACCACACGTGCCCAACAATCAATTCAGGATCATGCACCATACTTATTAACTGAATTCCCGGAAGAACTACGAACACAAATTGCAAAAGGACTAATTTCTACACGTCAGTATCAAAAAGCCAGGGAAATCCTTGAACCGCTTATTGAAAAAGAGAAAAAAGAGAAAAATTTTGAGACACTTTCAAATTTATACTTTCTAACTGCCAAAACTTATAAATTACAAAAACAGCGCAACGAATACTTTCTCTCTCTCCATCTATTTCGACGCTTTATTTTAAAGGAACTAACGACTGACAATTTTAAGTATTACGAAGAGGTAAATCTAGAAATTGCCAGGGCGTATTGGACGGATGAAGAAAATGATAAAGCAATAACGTACTTGAAACGCTTGTTGGCCAAAGCAAAAAGCCTAAAGCTCAAAAGCTATCGCGCTGCTTACTACTTATCTCTTATTTCCTTTAATGAGAAAAAAGAAAAATCGGCGATTAAATATCTGCAGCAGGCGATTGATGGTAATGTTGATGATCTTGCCACTGCAACTGACGCCACATGGGTTCTTAGTCTTCATTATTTCAAGCAACAAAATTATAAAAAATCTGTCGAGATACTTTCAAATGGCATAGATAAAAACCCAGCAGATTACATCCGCTTTCGCTTTCTTTTCTGGCAGGCCATGGGTCTTAAACAAATCAATCCAACCATGTCACAAGACATTTTTGAAAAATTATCACAAGAAGATAAACTTGGTTATTACGGCTTATTGGCACAAATCATGCGCGGTCAGAATATCCTTCACTTAAATTCTGATACGATCGATTGTCGTGATATACCCGCAGAAGTAGCATGGATGCGCGCCATGGGTGAAGACTTATGGGCACGATATTTTACCAAAAAACAATTTTCTAGTAAAAACACCTCACGTCAAAAATTGCCTTTTATTTACCATTTGGCGGGTTGGCACCTCAGGGCATTTCAGAGCCTCTTGAAATTGCCAGGAAAAATCCAAGACAAACTTCTGGATCAATTCCCCCAGCTATTTTTCCCTCTTAGTTTCAAAGATCGCTATGAAAATGAGGCGAAGAACTTTCAGTTACCAGTTGAAATTCTACTTGGGATAAGTAAGCAAGAGTCTGGTTTTGACTGGTTTGCCCGCAGCTATGCTGATGCTCTGGGACTAATGCAGGTTTTACCTGACTCCGCAAAACTTATTCCCAAATACAATGTGTATAATTTCGATGAAGATCCAGAGCTGCTTTTTTCGCCCGATATTAACATCCACGCTGGAGCATATTTATTCAATAAATATTTGGCCCAATTTGATCACAATTATATTTTTGCGATAATGGGTTACAATGCAGGGCCTAGAGTTGTCGAAAAATGGATTAATAGAGATTTTCTTCCCAATTGTCCGATCGAAACTTGCCACAAAGATCAAAAGATATTTCATCTTCTCCAATTCATCGAAACCATCCCTTATAGTGAAACGCGCGACTATGTTAAGCTAGTTTTAAGAAATTTTATTAATTACAAAAGAATTTATGCCCCACCTGAAGAGATTCTAGGCAAAGAAATTTTGAGCCAGATTTTTAATTTGAATTAATATTAGTATTGGCAGGCACTTCAAATAAAAATGTTTTATTATCAAACTTTGGATTAGCCACCATTTGGCTAAATTTTAATCTCACCTTTTTTTTATCCTTATATGTCAGATCAATGTATTCCAAATTTTCAAATTGCAATTGCTTACTATCCTTGAACTTTAGGGCCGCATCTTTGATGCCTATTTCTTTAATTTTGGCCTTTGAAAAGGACAGAACATATAGATCAGAATTTTTCATCTTTACGCTATAAAGCTTGTTTGATTTAAGTCCCGAGCTTAAAGAATCAAAAAATTTGGCGACTAAAGTGTTCCCTTTAGGCGAAACACTTAGTTCTCCCGGTTCACCCTCAATAAAGGGTGGCCGATAATACCATGTTTTTCTTGGGTTACTGACATAAATTAAACTATCATCGGGATCAGTCACTTCGAGTCTTATCGAACCAGGGTATTGATAAAACAAAATCCCACTGCTGGTCTTTATTTTGCCACTCGCGCCACTTTTAAATTCCTGCACAAAATTAGACTTAAAGGACTTGGCCAAGAATTCACTCGCCTGACACAAATTGCAGGCAGCAAAGATACAAAGAATCATCAGCTTGTACATATTCACCTTAGTGGAGCTGAACCGAAACAGCTTTAGAAATTCCTGGCTCCTGCATGGTCACGCCATAAAGCGTATCGTTCAATTCCATCGTCTTTTTATTATGGGTAATCAGAATGAACTGACTATCATTGCTCATCTCTCTCAATAATAAATTAAAACGTCCCACATTAGCATCATCGAGTGGAGCATCAACCTCATCTAAAAGACAAAATGGAGAAGGCTTTACCAGGAAAATAGAAAAGATCAAACTAACTGCAGTCATAGCTTTTTCGCCACCCGACATTAGATTGATATTTTGCATTTTTTTACCAGGTGGCTGGGCCGCAATATCAACACCGCACTCAGGATCATCCAAATCACCAGTCAGGTTAAGTTTTGCTGTTCCTCCACCAAAAATGATTGGAAACACTTTCTGGAAGCGCTCATCAACCTCGGCAAAGGCACTTTTAAATCGCTCGCGACTCTTGCTATCAATCCTTTCAATTGCCAATTGCAAATCCTGCATGCTGACTTTCAATTCACCTTCCTGAACTGCCAAAAAGTCAAAACGCAACTTCTGACGATCATAATCTTCAATCGCCTGCCAGTTGATCTCACCCAGGCGTGATAACTCAGTTCTAGCGTCCTTGAATTTAGTATAGCAATCTTTCAGGTCCTGGCCGTAGCGACGAACAAACTCGTATGCTTCAGCATAAATTTTAATCGGACCGTTTTCCGATTCCATAAAAAAGAGAGTTGTAATATCTGATAATATGGTCATCTCATCGGCTGTGTATTCCAGATAAGTGGACAGCACAGATCGTAAATTGATCCTATATTTTTCAAAAATATCGCGAACAATTTGATCTTCGTCGGTCAGGCATTGTTTAATTTTTATTTCATGCTCGACCACATCTTTCTCTGCTTTAGATATTTTTTGGCCGAGTTCCTTTACCTGATTTTCCCTTCCTTGCATATTGACCAGCAATTCGGCCAATCGATCTTTCAGTAAAAAAAGAATTTCTTCCTTGTCCTGAAGCTCGTTGGCAGTTTTTAGATTGCTCTCCTCCAGTCCTTGAAGATCGTTGGCAATCTCTTCGCTTTCCAACAAATACTTTTCCTTGAGCGCAATACTGGATTCAATCTTTGATTCAATTTTTTGAATTTGATTTTTTATATCGCTAATTTGTGAAAGTGCGGAAGCCAAACGAGCTTCTAAGCCCTTCTTATTTGCCTCTATACGCAAATATTCAGACCTATCATTTTCATAACTGTGTTTTAAAATTTCCAGACCTTCTTTTAGATCAAACAAGTCACTTTCTTGCTGATCTACTTGCTGTTTAAGAGTTGATTCTTGGCCAGCGAAGGTCTCTTCCTTCTCCAGCAACTCAAGCCTAGATTTTGATATTTCATTTTTTCTATTTTTAAGAATGTCTAGGCGAGAAAAACCCATCTCAAAGGATTGAACCTTGGTTTCAATCCAAGAATTAATAGAGATCCATTTATCTCTTTCTGATTGAAGGTTTTTACGAATACTTTCGATGGAATCTTCAAGTTCTCTATTTTCAACCTGCAGTATCACTACCGATTTTTCCAATTCTTCTTTTTCGGCAGATTGGGCCTCAAGTTCTTGTCTGAGCTGCTTAATAACATTATTTCGCTCTACAAATGCAGCGCCATTACTACCTTCTGGGGAAAGAGAAATATGCTTCCCGCCAGGAACACGTTTATAGTGAACAACCCCATCAAAAGAAGTTAAAGATCGTATTTTAAGATCTGAAGCAAGTTCAGCACAAATTTTAGAGTTCAGATTACTTACCAGAAAATGGCCTTGCAATAACGCTTTGAGGCTGTTTCCATGTCCGGCAAAAGTAACTACTTGAGACAGTGGCACAACTTCATCAATTCCAAATAATTTCAATCTCTCAAGTGTTTCTTGATTACTGCTGGCAACATCTGACTCAACTGGAATAAATACATCCAGTCCCTTTTGTAAATACTCATCACCAATTGCCTCTATCGAGGAGGCTCCATCAAGCGCTAGAACTGAATCTAAAACTTCTGATAACGCACGGCCGACAGCGCGACCAAAGTTTTGCTCAGAGCCAATCAAATCCCACAGAGGCAAAAACTTTTCGCCAGGATTGGAATTAAGAAATTCTTTAGTTCCTTCTTTAATTCCTTCCATTGCCTGATTAATATCTTCCAGGGCCTTAAGCTTGCCTTCGACTTGCATCAAGTTCTTGAGTCGACCTTTTAGCTGTTCTTCATGCTCTCCAAGTGCCTGCCTCTTTTGAGCGAAACTTGCCTTAGCGACTTCTTCTTTACTGCCAAGATCTGCCAGAATTTTTTCTAACGTTTTTGCTTCTTCCCGCTTGCCGGTTAATTCTGTCGAAACGCCTGAATACTGCTTCTCCAAAACTTCGATCTCGGTAATGATATCCTGTAAGTTTGTGGCATATTCTTCAATTTTTGAAGTTGCTCTAAACTTTTCACCTTCAAGTTTCTCAAGTTCTTTTTTTACGTTATAAATATTCGTACTGAGAACTTTCAGCTCGTCTTCTTTTGAGGATATTTCACCTTTCATAAACTGAAGTTTTTCTTCCATTTCCTGAAAGTCAACATCCTCATCCTGACCTTGCTCAAGGGCTTCATATTCGGCCAGGAGTTCAGCTAATCGGGTTTGCCTATTCTCAAGATCGCCTTTTAACTCTTCCACTTCTTTTTCGCGTTCATCAAAAAGTCGTTCTTTATCACTTTGAGACTTGCATAGATGGTTGAGGCGCTCTTCACAGGCGGCTAGCTGTCGCGAAATAGTATTGTATTCGGCCTGTAATTCATCTAGTTTAACAGTCTGATCTTCTCGTTCGATTCTTTCTTCTTCCAGAGATACTTCTAGTCGACTTTTTTCCAGCCCTGAATTTTGAATCAATAGCCTTTTTTCACTTAGAGCAGTCTGATGCTCACGAATATCTTTTAACAGCTCAAATTCTTTGTGTGACTCAGTCAACAGTTCGTATTTTCTAATTCTCTCTTTTAGGGATTTTGCTCGCTCGGCTTTCTCTGCTTGTTTTTCAAGCTGCTTCAGGTTCTTCTCTATTTCTATTTTAAGATCCTGCAAACGTGCCAAATTGACCTGCGTCTGCTCGATTTTTTTAAGTGATTCTCTTCTACGCAATTTAAATTTTGTGATACCGGCAACTTCTTCAATCATCACTCGCCGCTCTTCCGGCTTGGCCTGAACCAATCTATTAATCTCTCCCTGAGCGATAATCGAATAAGATTTGGCACCTGCACCAGTATCCATGAAGACCTCTTGCACATCCTTAAGACGACAAGGGTTTCCGTTGATACGATATTCAGTCTCACCGTTGCGATAAAGTTTACGCGTCAGCTGAATTTCTGTTGGGTTGCAAACATGATTACCAACATGAATATGCTTGCCCTCTGGATTGTCCAAAACCAAAGTCGCCTCGGCCCAAGCGGCAGGTGTATATTTGTCGGAACCTGAAAAGATCAGATCCTTCATATTGCTGCCACGCAAATGTTTTGCTGACTGCTCACCCATAACCCAGAACAGGGCATCCACAATATTGGATTTGCCACAGCCGTTGGGGCCTACGATACCGGTAATACCATCATCAAAATGAATGACAGTTCGATCCTTGAAGGATTTAAATCCTTGAATTATAAGACGCTTTAATTTCACAGGCGCTTCCTTTGCTCTGCAATATTATTATGTGTGCGGTGTCTCCAATTTAATACTGTGACATAGCAGATACAATTCGTACACGGGATTTTACGCTGATCTGAGGCCAAATGGAAAGGCCAAAACTGATTTTAAGCAGTGAGCAAATGTTCACCCACTGCTTTGCGGCGCGCTAATTGAAAATATTTGCCAGAACTTTTTTGACGACTGATGAACAGGCAGTTTTTTTAAGTGACCATGTGGTTTTTTTCATGAAGGCCTGGGTTTTACCACTCTCTTGAATTAAACTCATCTGAACTAGACACTTATGTACAAATAATGTTGATTTCAATTTTTTAACAGTAACTGTCAATATTGGTTTTTTAGCTTCAATCTCGGAAGTGAAGTAATACCTAATTTTCTTCTTGGTCAAAAGGGGCTCAAGCACAGAGCGATAGGCCTGATCATTTAATTGGATGCTGACAATCGAATTAATATCGGGAGTCGTATGGTTATCATCGGGATCCCCATCACTGACACCGCCTAAAAATTTAAGAACTTTTTTCTGCAATTTTTTATCATAAAATATGTCATCATTTTTCTTTAAAAATTCTACCAGCTCGGTTTTAAACTCGCTGTAATCTTCTGTTTTAATTACAAGTGGATGGCGGTTAGAGGCACCCCAGAAAGTGCCATTTTCACTCAACTTTCTGCCCAAATTGGAAAGCCAACCTGTCATATCTTGCTTAAGCTCAGCTTCCTTAGCGCCAAATACCTTAGCTGACAAAATATGCATCTTGGCCTCTTGGTCACCTGCCAATTTCTTTTTTGCTTCATATAATATGGCGCCATTAGCAAACACTTTTTTAACAGTGCCTTCATCGCCTTCACTATCATTAATCTTTTGCTCGACTTGATAAGTATTAAATTCATTCACCTCAGAAAAAAGCTCGGTCACGACAAATGAAAAATTATCGGCCACAAATTCCATTTTCTTGTTTTCAAAAAATCTCTTAACTTTTCCAACGTGATATGAATCGGAACTGTACTCTTCATCCTTGTTATAACCGTCAAGACTATCAACTTCAGGACTGACAGAAGAAACAACATAAAGATAGTTAGTGGAGAACTCTTTATTTGCAATCTTGCCATTTCTAAACAAATAGGCAATCTTACCAATGTGATGAGCTTGGTCCAAAACGACCATGCCTGCTTTCAATTTCCCTAATTCTGAAACTTCAGGAAAAGCCTGTCTGACAACATAAGTGTAACCCGTGCTGCTCTCTTTGAACTGGACCCTACCATCCTTAAAAACATAATCAGTCATGCCGATGCGATCGGATTGATCTATTATGCGTGCATTCTTGGCGACTCCATCAAAGTGCGAAACCTCTGGCAACAAGGAACTGGAAGTGTACGAATAGCCAGTCGAAATTTCTTTGTACATGCTCTTCTTGTTGGCAAAAACGTAAATGACTTTACCAATTCTATTGTTACTATCTATGGCCACTATATTTTTTGATAGCCCGTCCATTTCCTCCACTTCGGGAAATGGGGAAAGTGAAGTATAGCTATAGCCAGTGGATATTTCCCTGTATTGCGCCTTTTGGTTGGCAAAAGTATGCAATACCTTGCCAATGCGCTCGCTGCTGTCGATTGTTGTCATGCCTGGCTTCAGTCCATTCTCCAAAGCTGCAACTTCGACTGATAGACCTTTAGATACATAAGAGTAGCCCGTATCAATTTCCTTATAGACAACTTTAGCATTTTTAAACACAGTTTGAACTTTTCCTATGCGATTATTCGTATCAATAGCGAAAGCATCTTTTTTCAGTCCATCTAATTCCGAAACCTCTGGATAAAGCGCCGTGACGACATATATATAACCTGTAGATGCTTCCTTGAATTGGCCAAGTCCATTTGAAAATACATGCAAGGCCAGGCCATAGCGGTCATTATCATCAATTACCAAGCTGCCTTTCTTGGAGCCATTGGCAAGCTGAGCTGCCTCGGGCGAAAGAGATTTTGAAACATAAGCGTAATTTGTATCTGCTTCCTTATATACCGCATATCCATTGGCAAATACCACTTGCACCACGCCTATGCGCTTATTAGAGTCAATCGCCACAACTCCTTTTGCCAGGCCATCAATAGCGTCTGTTTCAGCAGTGGCACTGGCAACAATATAAGTATAACCTGTGCCATCCTCAATAAATTGGGTCTGTCCTTTTTCGAAAACGTGCAGAGTTTTCCCGAAGCGGTTATTGCTATCTATAACATATTTGCCTTTGGCGATGCCCGAGTAGTTACTCACTTCTGAAGTGACCTTACTTGATACATACTTATATTTGGTGCTTTCCTCAACCAGTTCTACCTTTCCATTACTAAAGGCCGAACTTATGGAGCCGATGTGGTTGGAACTATCTATGACAAAGCTGCCTTCGGGAAATCTGGCGCTATTAACTTTCTTTGCTAGCCTTTCGTAGGTTGCAGAGTAGCTATGGCCCGAGTTTGATTCTGTAAACTTAATAAGACTGCCGTTAGTGTTGGTCTCAATAGAGGAAACGACGCCAATGCGATCATTACTATCAATCACCATGTCTCTCAAACATATGTCTTGAACACACTCGCTGGCATAAACTTGCCCAATAGATGCTAAAACAATAAAAGAAATAAGGCTTTTCTTCATGACAACTCCAGTTGAGGATAATACGACCAAGAAATATGCGGCTCTTACTATCTAACAAATTATGTTACCGGCTACAACAAAATCAGTAACATTTACAGACAAAACTATAGGCTTGAATGGGTGCTATGCTCTTGCGCTAGAAATGGCCTGATGACATAAGATGATGATAATTGGAAAACTTCGTCAGCAAATGCACATAGGAGACGATTAAACTCTGCTGGTGCCTGCCAATGCACATCGTGACCAGCATTTTCGATCAATTGCACTCTATCTTGCCACAACGTCGGGGCGTCTAAGGTGTCAAAATAACGATTATTAATCAGCTGATCCTTTTCTCCGCATAGGATAGCTAAAGGAACCAGCATGTGCTCAACAATATTAACTTCATCATGATGGATCATATTCGCTACACTGGCACCCAATAGCTCTCTCGCCCTGCCATTTGTTGCTAAAATGTCCTGTATCAATTCTTCTGGGGCCTGGTAATCGGGGGAAAAGCACGCTGATGCAAAGAGCTTTGCCTGCTCCCTATCTATTTTAGGGGCAAATAACAGCGCCCCTGCAGGATGAGGCAGGAACATCTTTTCGGGCGCCATAGGCCTGGATGCGGGTGGGGTACCAAAAATCAGCACTCCACTGGCATTAAGTTCCTCAATTCCCTCTAAAACAATATGCCCGCCCAAACTGTGTCCGACAAAAAGCGCATTGCTTAGGTTTAATTTTTCGACAAATTGCTTGAGAGTATCGGCGTAGGCGATCAATGAATAGGCTTCCCCCCTAACGTCATGGCCTGAATCCCCGTGTCCAGGTAAGTCAATGGCCAGCAAGCGATACTTGCTTAACTCAGGGGCATTAAACTGCTTGAAAAAGGTTGAACTGCTATGGGAGTTGCCATGAACAAAGATGATGACTTGATCCCCTGACCCTGACTCGCTGTAGGCGATTTCACAACCGTTAATCAAAGTCTTCATCTTCCCCATGTATCCTCACTAAAAGAAACCTTAAGATTGATTTAAGCTAATAACTAAACCAAACAAATACAATTTGCAAGCAGCACGCAATTTTGACAAGTTACATCTTATTAATGGGCCATAGAGTATTGCAAGGCCCAGGTTAAACCATTTATAAAGCTTTGAGCTTCGTTCGGTCCGCTATTTGGCACGCCGGCATTAGCGCCGTGACAACCACTTATACCTCGAAGCTCAACTGCTGAAGCCAGACTCAATAAACACTGATCTTGATTAGAAAAGTACTGCACCAAATGTTTGGTATTTACTAAATCGAGATCGTGCAAATAAAAATTTCCATGAATTCGACTAGAGGGCATACAAGTGTAATTGTCCTTAATACTTGCCATTGAACTCTCACAACTTTCGCGCGAGGTAAAATAGTGGCTGTCACCCTGTGGTTGATTGCGATTAATATCATGAAAGAAATAATACCCATTGTATCTGTTCGACTGCATACAAACCTGATAACTCCTTGATTGATTCAGACCTCTTTGGCAATCCGCCATAGTGGCAAAGCTATTACCAACTTGTCTCTGCGATTCTGAGTCACGCCTACTGTCTATAATGGCCGCTCGTCCAGTATAACTTGTTGATGGTAATGGCGTACAAATAAATCCCCCAGAGGAAGACTTGACGTTTTGGAGACAAGATTCCTGATCGCTATAATACCCTTCTATTCCCTGTCCTCTACGCAAACTAAAAATATAAAAATTTCCATTTATTCGATTTGATGCCAAACAAACAAATCCTCTGACACTTTCATGCAGACTTGCCAAGCAACTTTGCTTGTCAGCGAAATAGCTATCCTTGTGAATGGTTCTATTTGTGCTCAAATTGTGAATAAAATATTTCCCATTATAGCGCTGGGAAAGCATGCATATATTCCTTCTTCGCGAATGACTCAGCCCTTCCAGGCAATCTGCCTGAGATGGGAAATAGGTGCCGAGCCTTCTGCCGTCGCTCAGACTCTGAATATAGTAGCTACCTAAAAATTGCTGAGAGGGACTACAAATAACTCCTGGTCGCATCTCTTGCAGCGAATTGATACAGTCATTTTGTGAGGGAAAGTTAGCAGCAACAGTCTGGTTATTACCTGCTTGTACCACCATCCAAAAGCTGCTGGAGTAAGCATTGCCTTGGGCGACGCAAATAAGTAGCGGGCGCTGTAATGTCTGCTGCCCAGAAAACCAATCTTCCCGCATATTATCCGGCCAATTCGCAATTGGCGGCGCCTGAGAAAAGACAGGTTCAATAGAAATGAATAGAACTAAAAAAGTAATAATACTTGCTATATGAGCCACGTGAGACCTCCCAAATAAAAACCCCTTGGGAGCTGAATATGCAAAGAACAGACCAGACAAAAAGACCTATTTACCAGGTCTTAATCTTTAAACAGATGTCTAAAGACTAGACAGTGTCGTTTTCTTGGTCTTAAGAATATTTTGTAGTGGCTCAGGACATAGTGAACAGTGAGAGAGGTGAAAACCAATGCTGGAGCTGGTTTAGAGTGAAAAGTAGGAAGTGATCGCCATCCGACGTAAAAAATTGTTTAATAGTTTTGCTTAAAAAT
>Ga0210057_1008243_pt1 | contig 12383 bp, 9 predicted proteins | sample CryGeyCG2114_010_2_FD_183968 | JGI IMG/M metagenome (GOLD analysis project Ga0210057, IMG submission 183968) | Groundwater microbial communities from aquifer - Crystal Geyser CG10_big_fil_rev_8/21/14_0.10 (SPAdes) (version 2) | ecosystem: Environmental > Aquatic > Deep subsurface > Groundwater ...
TGGCGGCGCGCCAGCCGGGCTCAGCCATTAAGCCGGTAACTTACGTGACCGCCCTGCAGAAAGGCTACACCCTCGCAACGCTTTTGATGGATTCTCCGACCACCTTTCCCGGCGCTGCCGGTATCCCCGATTATAAGCCGGTTAATTATGACGGCAAATGGCACGGGCCGATGCAGGCCAGGTTTGCCTTGGGCAACTCCATCAACATGCCGGCAGTGAAATTGTTGGCGATGGTGGGTATCAAAGACATGCTGGCCACGGCCTTTGATATGGGCTTAACGACGCTGGAACCGACCACGGAAAATTTGCGCCGCTTTGGCCTTTCGGTCACGTTGGGCGGCGGCGAAATCCGGCTTTTGGAAATGGCGTCTGCCTATTCTGCTTTTGCCAACGGCGGTCTGCGGCAAGAGCCGGTGGCCATTCTGAAGGTGACCGATAAAAGCGATAAAGTGCTTTACGAATATAAACCGGGACCGGCCAGGCGGGTGCTGACGCCGGAACAGTCTTTCTTAATCTCGCACACTCTGGCCGATAATACCGCCCGGTTAATTACTTTTGGCGAAAGAAGTTCGCTTAATATTCCCGACCGGATGGTGGCGGCCAAGACCGGCACGACCAATAACCGACTGGATAACTGGACGATCGGCTGGACACCGCAAATTATTACCGGCGTGTGGGTGGGCAACAACGATAATAGTCAGATGAAAGAGCTGGCCTCGGGTATTTCCGGAGCGGCGCCGATTTGGCGCCGGATTATCATGGTGGCGCTGAAAGATAAGCCCAACGGCAGCTTTACCGCTCCCGAGGGGATTGTCACCGCCGACGTCGACACTATCTCCGGGTACCGGGCCCATGACGGCTTCCCCTCACGAACCGAATATTTTGTCAAGGGCACGGAACCAACCAGTCCCGATGTGATCCACGCCAAATTAAAACTTTGCCGCGGCCAAAACAAATTGGCGACGCCCGCTCGGGTAGCCAGAGGCGAATACGATGAAAGCGAATTTGTCGTTTTAAGAGAAACGGATGTTTTCTCCACCGATAATATTAACCGCTGGCAACAAGGTATTGACGAGTGGCTCACTACTCAGGGAGACCCGCGTTATCATCCGCCGACCGACTATTGCGGTTCAACTGAAGACATGGCCATTGTGATTAATGAGCCCGCCAATGAATCGCAAATTAATAGTAATGAAGTTAGGGTGATCGGTAAGGTGGTGGCCGCCAATGAAATGGAGAAAATTGAATTTATCATTAATGGTGAATTAAAAGAAACGGTTCAAAATTCCAAAAAGTTTGAGAAGATATTTACCCTAAATAATGGTACCTACACCATTAAAATAAAAGTTAGAGATGTCAACGGTAATCAGGATGAACGGGAGATCAAAATCGGCGTTAATGTTCCCTGGGATTGGCAGCCCAGTCCAACACCAGCGCCCACCTCTACTCCAACCACGATTCCAACTTCTACCCCTGCCCCATCCCCTACTCCATAGCGAATGGAATTCGATATATCAGTTTACTAACTGCTATAAGACCACTTGCCCTATAATGATAGAATATACGTAAGGAGAAATAAGCATGAGTTTTCCTGAGGTTGATCAGTCAAAGACCACCATAGAAGAAATTCTTGCCCAATATGGTATTTCGCCCTTGCCTTCCTTAAACGCACGGGTAAGATTTCAAGATAGTCGGGGAACTCTTTCCTTTAAGGGGGCGATGGAATTAGCCCCCCAGGATCTTTTAAGAGAGCCATTAGCCACCATTTCTGAAGGAGAGTTGAAGGCCGTTGAGTTCAAAAAACATGGTGGGAAACCAAGACCCAAGCGAGAGATAAACGCCATTAGAGAATCGTACTGGAAAGAGAAATCGAGATTATTGGCAAGAGGGCCGGGTGCGGTTTTAGCGGCGATTGCCCTGAACCCGGAAAAGAAGGCTAGATGGGAAAGGACAGGCTTGGTGGGGAACGGCGGTTGGTCCGTGCCACCTGAAGAAGAAAGCGCTTGGTGGGGTTGGGTTTATGGCGTGAGCAAAAAAGGCGTCAAAGTTAAAGAACGCTGGGAAAGTAAAGAAGGCGATATCCTTCATGCGCTTTATATTATGAGATTTCGGCGAGGGAGGGGCGATATTACTGAGGATGTTTTTGAGTCATTTAAAAATGAGATAGACCGACTGATACCTGAAGGTGACGAAGGGCTAGGGGAATTTTTAAGAGGGATTGCTAAACATTTTAACGTTAAGCTTTAAGTTGAGCCCTGAATTGTTTTTCAATGGCCTCAATAATTTTATTTCTAATCTCTTTTACTTCCTTATCGGCGAGGGTCTTTCTGGGATTTTGATAAGTGATCCTGACGGTTTTGGTGTCCTTAAAAGTATCAATAAGCTCAACGCTCCAAATGACTGGACTAACCGATTTAATGGATTGGAGTACTTCGCCAATTAGCGTCTGAGGGGGTAGCTCTAACGAAAGGTCTTCAATTATTGGCGGAAATTTTGGCCAAAGATGAGCCACTGGTTTTTTCTCTTTTCCCAGGATGGAATTTAGGTCGATTTCGGCATAAAAAATATTGTTAAATTGTCCCCCTTGGCCGACAACGTTCTTGTTCTGATATAGCTGATATTGGTTGGTCAGAAAAGGAATATTATCAGCCTCTTTTAAATGAATGCCCTCAAGATTTATTTTAGTAAGTAATGATTCCAAGAGCCCTTTAAATTGTAAAAAGTTTTGTTTGTCTTTTTCCCAATAAATTAGCCCTAGCTTCCTTTTCTCGTAATATTTATTCTTTTTTTTGTAATAAACTTTGCCAATTTCAAAAAACATTAGTCGTTGTCCTCGTTCATTAATAACCCTTTGGGCAAAATCCAAAAGGTTTGGCAGAAGTGTCATTCTCATTTTTTCTATATCCGGAGACGGGGGGTTGGTAATATTAACGGACTGGCCCGGCTGGTTATCAAGCAGTTGGTTGTACCGCCAGTTTTTTTCTTTGATAAATGGAAAGCTAATTGCTTCATCAAATCCGAGCCCGACCAGAGCGTCTCTAATCTTAGCTTCCTGATTTATGTAGTCTGGGGTAATGATCGTCGGAATCTCCAAGGAAAGAGTTTTGGGGGGAATTTTATCGTAGCCATAGACACGCAAAATTTCTTCGATCAAATCTTCTTCTAGGGTAACGTCGGTTCGGTAAGTTGGACAAAGAACTTTAATACCACTGTTGGATTCTTCTTTAATAACAAAATTAAGCCGATGGAGAATTTTTTCAGCAACTTTTTTATCGACCTTCAATCCACCCAGCGATTCCAGTTTCGCGTAGTCCAAGCGGACTATCCATGGTTTAACCGGCGAAGGATAGTAATCAAAAACGCAATTTTCAATTTTTCCCCAATTATTTTCTTTAATAATCTGTAGGAATCGGCGGATTGCCTCCTCTACCAGGTTGGGGTCAAGATCCTTTTCGTGGCGAATTCCGGCATCAGTCATTAAATTGTGGCGGCGAATACTGCGGCGAATATTGGCTCGGTCATAGTTGGCCGCCTCCACTAAGATGTTGTTGGTTTTTTCGGAAATGGAGTGATATTTCTCACCAATGGCACCGGCAATGGAAAGGGGTGATTTGGAATTAGCCCAAACTAAATCGTCACTGGTCAGGGTAATCGTTTGGCCCAAAAAAGTGGTCATCTTTTCGCCATTTTTTGCCAGTCTGATTTCGATTTTGGGGCCGATTTGATCCAAATCAAAAGCGTGCATTGGCTCACCCAGTTCAACCATCACGTAATTGGTTAAATCAACAATATTATTTATGGGCGGTATACCGTAAGCTATCAGCCGTTGTTTTATCCAGTTCGGGGAATCGGTAATTTTGACGTCTTTTAGGACGATCATCATTACCCGTTTAACTAGCGGTGTTTTGATGGTATTTTGGCATTCTTTAAGTAAGGAAACCCTCTTTAATTTAGGATGAAGTGACGGATATTTAACGGCAGTTTTAAATAAAGCGGCCACTTCTTTGGCGACGCCCAGAATCGAATAGCAGTCAGCCCGGTTTCCTCGCAGCTCCAGATCAATGACCGCCCCGCCGTTACCCTCTTCAGTTTTATCTAAAAGGTGGCCGGCCATGGTCAGCTTATCGGTCAGAACCGACAGGTCCCTGGGGACATTAACGTAATCTTTTAGCCAACTAATGGGAATTTTCATAAGTGATATCGCCATTATATAAACTGCGAATATCGTTGATACCGAATCGATCCATTACCAGCCGGTCAAGACCCATGCCAAAAGCGTAGCCGGAAATTTCTTTCGGGTTATAGCTAAACTCTTTCAGAATGTTTGGGTGGATCATCCCGCACCCCAGCATTTCAATCCATCCTCTGTCCTTGCAAACGGAACAGCCTTTTTGATGGCAAAAAGGACAATCCAGGTCCAACCCTCCGCCGGGCTCGACCTCCGGATAATATTTACAGCGGAAACGAACCTGACGATTTTTACCGAAGAATGATTTGGCAAAATAAGATAAAGTTCCTTTTAAATCGGCCATGGATAATCCTTTTTGTAAAGCCACTCCCTGAAACTGGTAAAACATGGCATTGTTACTGGCGTTAACGTTTTCGTAGCGGTAGCATTTGCCGGCGACAACAATTCTAAACGGAGCCTTAAGCTCAGAAAGTACCCGCGCCTCAACTGACGAAGTATGCGTTCTTAAAACGATTTCCGGCTCCTTGATATAAAGGGCGTCTTGGAGGCTACGGGCGGGGTGGTCTTTAGGCAAATTAAGTTTTTCGAAATTAAATTCATCGGTTTCAATTTCCGGTCCTTCCATGACAGAAAACCCTAAGTGTTTAAAAATTTCAAACATTTCGTTGATAACGATTGAAGTCGGGTGAAAATGGCCAATCTTTCCGGTCCGTCCGGATTGGGTTACGTCCAGCCATTGTCGTTCTGTTGGTCGGTTACTGATTGTTTGTTGTTGACGGGCAATACTTTCTTCGATGGCTTTTTTGGCATCATTCAAGAAGCGGCCGATTTGTTGGCGCTCCTCCTCCGGAAGGCCGGGCAACTCTTTCATTAAAGAACTGATTTCCCCTTTTCTGCCGATATAGTTGATCCGCAGCCTTTCCAGCTCATCTGGGGTTTTGGCCTGCAGAATTCCGGAAATCGCCTGGTTTTTAAGATTCTGAATGACATTAATATCCATAAAAAAACTCCCTTGTGGGGAGCTTATAAAATGCAAAATCCAACCTCCCCTGCTTCAGCGTTAGGCAAAAAATATAAGCGCCTCTGATGCTTTCCGGGTCCTGGTTGGAACTTGCATTGAGATAATTCTACTAGACTATTTATTTTTGTCAAGGGGGAAAACCTTGGCGACAAGGGTTTTGAAGGTCGTTTCGTCGCGGGCGGCCAGGTCGGCCAGGATTTTACGGTCCAAAATAATATTGGCCAATTTTAGTTTATTAATAAATTTAGAATAAGACACGTGCAGCGGTCCGAGGGCGGCGTTGATTCTGGTAATCCAGAGGCGACGCAGATCGCGCTTTTTTAACCGGCGGCCGGCATAGGCGTATTGGCCGGCATGCAAATCGGCTTCGTTGGCAGATTGAATCAGCCGTCTTTTGGACATGCGAAAGCCCTTGGTCCTTTTCAGGACCTTGACGTGTTGGCGATGGCGGCCGAATCCGGTTTTAACGCGCATATTACTACTTACCTAATAACTTTTTAATTTTCTTGGCCCAGCGGCCGTTCATTTGCTGCGGCTTTTTTTGATCCCTAATTAGGGATTTGCTTTTATGCCGGCGCAAATGCCGGATATTGGCGCCCCGAAACATGACTTTGCCGGTGGGGGTAACCTTAAATCTCCTAGAGATTGACTTTCTGATTTTCATTTTCCGTTTTTTTGACATTTTTTTCTCCCTGCCTGCCTTGCCCTGCCGGCAGGCGGGCGGCGGGCTGGCTTTTGACCGGTGTTAACACTGTTTCCAGCTGGCGGCCCAGAAACCGGGGCGGCATATCGGTGCCGGCGATATCTTTAAGCCTGATCAGGGCCTGTTCGATGAGCCGGTAGCCAAAATCCTTTTTCGCCATTTCCCGACCCCTGAATTTAACGACCAATCTGACTTTATTGCCCTCTTTTAAGAATTCCTCTACCCGGTTAAGCCTGTTTTCCAAATCGTTTTTGGCGATAAACGGCGTCAGCTGAATTTCTTTTAACTTTGTTTTTTTAGTTTTCCGCTTTTGCTCGGCCGCTTTCTTCTCTTCTAAAAAAAGAAATTTCTTAAAATTAATGATTTTACAAATCGGCGGCTGGGCCTTTGGCACCACCTCGACCAAATCCAAATTTAAATTACGCGCCTGCTGCAAGGCCTGGCTGATGGGCATGACGCCAATCTGCTTGCCCTTTTCATCAACGACCCGAACTTCCGTGGCAAAAATGTACTGATTAAGGCGATAATATCTTCTTTGGTTCAACTTTCTGTATCTTATTGCTCTAGCAACAAACACTAGTTTATCAAATTTGCCGCTTTTTTTCAATATCCTCGGCAACCAGGTCTATTAATTTAGTCAAGGGCATCGAGCCCAGATTTTTCTCGCCGCGGACCCTGACGGAGACGGAATTGTCTTTAACTTCCCGATCGCCGATAATCAGCATGTAGGGAATCTTTTGCATTTCCGCGTCTCTGATTTTAGCCGACACGGTTTCCGGCCGGTCATCCACTTCCGCCCGGATGTTTTTGGCCAAAAGCTGGGCCAGTATTTTTTGGCACGGCTCCAGGTGGCGATCGGCGATCGGCAAAATTTTCACCTGCACCGGTGAGAGCCACACCGGAAACGCCCCGGCAAAGTGTTCGATTAAAATAGCTATAAACCTTTCAAAAGACCCTAATATGGCTATATGAAGCACTGCCGGTCTTTCTTCCCGACCTTCTTCATTAATATATTTCATGTCAAAATTAATAGGCTGATTAAAATCCAACTGAACCGTAGTCAGTTGCCATTCTCTGCCGAGGGCATCGTCGACCATGATGTCTATTTTGGGACCGTAAAATGCCGCCTCTCCCTCTTCGATAAAATTACTCATCCCGCTTTTTTTAATCGCCGCAGCTAGGGCGGCTTCAGCTTTATCCCACGATGCCGAATCGCCTAGATATTTTTCCGGATGTTTTTTATCACGCGTGGATACTCGTGCTTTTATGTGAGAAAAATTAAAAGTACTAAAGATATGTGTAGCTAATTCTAATATCTTCTCTATTTCGTCTGGAATCTGTTTTTCTCTCACAAAGGTATGGGTATCGTCTTGAGTTAAAGAACGAACGCGCAGTAATCCATTAAGCTCCCCTGCTTTTTCGTAGCGGTACACGGTAGCATTTTCGGCGATTCTTAATGGTAATTCTTTATAACTTCTGATTCTTTCCAGATAAATCTGAAAATGATGCGGACAATTCATGGGCTTGACCACATATTCTTCCTTATCTATTTTCATAGGGCTAAACATTGCTTCGTATTTTTGCCAGTGTTTTGATTTTTTGTAAAGATCACTTTTAGCGATATGGGGAGTCCAGACAAATTTGTACCCGCGTTTTTCTTTCTCGCAAACTATCCATTGCTCCAAGGCACGTCGTAAAAGTAGCCCCTTAGGCATGTAGATTGGAAGGCCAGGGCCGACGTCTTGGCTAATTAAAAACAATTCCTGCTCCTGACCAATTTTTTTGTGATCACGTTTTTTCGCTTCTTCTACAAGATTGAGGCAGGCCTCCAGCTCTTTTTGGGTCGGAAAAGCCGTGCCGTAGATGCGGGTGAGCATTTTGTTTTTTTCGCTACCGTGCCAGTAAGCGCCGGCGATCGATAACAGCTTGAAGGCGCCGATTTTACCGGTTGAGGCGGCGTGCGGGCCGCTGCAGACATCCAGGTCTGCCTCCCCCATCTTATAGGTTGATATTTTTTCGCCTCTTTTTTCAATCAGATCCACCCATTCCAGTTTATAAGGGTTGTCGGCAAAGAGTTTTTTAGCCTCTTTAGGGGAGATATATTTTTGTGCTAAGGGCAGATCAGCGTCAATTAAGCGTTGCATTTCCTTTTCGATTTTGGGGAAATCCGCTCCGCTTACCTTCTCCGCCAGATCAAAGTCATGATAGAAACCGTCGGCCGTGGCCGGGCCCATGGCTTTTTTTAGCTGGGGATAGAGATTTTGCATGGCCGTGTGCAAAACATGCTCGGCCGTGTGGCGCAAGGCCCAGAGCTCCCGCTCTTTGGGTGTCATTTTCTCGATTTTTTCGTCCAATATTTTAGACATATATTTAAAAACAAAAAACCCGCTCAGGTAGCTCCAAGGTTCCAGCTAGCCAGCGGGTTCTCAATTTCATCTTTCGCGATTAACGCCTGGGCTCTAAGGTTGGTGAGTCCTTATACTGCCGCCCAAGATTTACTTAAACTCATTATAAAGAATCTGGACTTCTTGTCAAGTAGCTACTCTACACCTTATAAAATATCTTAATACAGGCATCTAAATCCTCGATTAAGTCCATCTTAAGTGCTTTTGCGGGCGTGACCCAAGCATGATTCTTGTGCTCACCTCTCTTGTCATGGCAATGGCAATCGGCTCTGCTCCATTACGCTTTCCGGCGGGTACACCCCACTTGCCACCCTGCGGTTTAGAATCTTGTCTTTGAAGCAAAAGTATTTTTCCGTTGTGTTCGCAGAAGCAACTTACAACATCAAATTTGGAGGTAAACGCCCTTGGTCTAGTTCGGAATAACACACGAGATTCGGCATCAATAATAAGGGTGGACGGGACAGGATTCGAACCTGTGGCCTTCACAATGTCAATGTGACGCTCTAACCAGCTGAGCTACTCGTCCCAGGCTCTATTTTATGATATTTTTATCAGTTTTTCAAGCAAAGATTCGCCAATTAAAATGATTTTTCTCTGAATTGCAACGTCGGTATATCTTACTAGGCAAACGCCTTTATAGGTTTTATAGCTTTTGTTGCCCTTAGTTCTTTTATCGAGACATGTTTTGTAAAATTGGGAAACGGGAATTTTTAATAATTTTGACCAGTAGTTTTCAAGGTCCTTGGGTTTTTGATCATATCGGCCAAAGATTGTGTTTTTAAACCTTGATTCGTCCAATTTGTATAAGCCCCTTAATAAACAGACAAAGGCCTTGGCGATTTTCGGATTAGAGCTTCCGAGCTCCACCGCTCCCTCTCTTTTTGTCCCCTCTCCTAAATAAAGGGCCGATAAAATTAATTTAAGGACATGGCTGTTTAATTCTATCTTTTCGATGAATAATTTGGCTTTTTCACTGATTTTTCTTATCCTTTTCTTTTTTTCTTTTCTGTTGACCTCAGCTGCCATTACCCTTGCTTTTTGCAAATTTCTAAACAAAAGTCTTTTTATCCTTTCTTTTTGTGATTTTGTGAGCTCAATATTGGCCACCCATGCGCTTAGGGTTGATTTCGTAATTTAATAGCCTGCTCTTTTTTAGATAAAATAGCTGAAGTTATCATAGGACCAGAGAGTAATTCGACTATAATAATATTAGTCTATGTGCCGTGGGTTGTCAATGATGGGAAAAACTACTTGTTGACAGAAATTACGTTAAGAATACTATTGAAAATATATGCTCACCCAAAAAGACCTTGATGAAATTAAGCGAGTTATTGCTGATAGTGTAGAAAGGAATCCCTTATCCGGCTTGGGTGGAGACGTAGCGGTCTTGAGACAGCAAATATTTACTCCCCGACTTGCGGACCTGGCCCCAATAATAGTTGTGTTTCTTGGCCTTTTGATTGAAAGCCGCCAGCCAGGTGGACGAATTTTCGATTTGCTTTTCGAAAAGGAGAATTGTTTGCCGGAGTTTTTCGAAAAACGACAGATGATAAATGCCGGGATCAACCGGGGCTTGATCGACGGCTATTTCGACTTCTTCCGCCAAAGTTTCGGTGGCGGCCGCTAATTTTTTCAGCTCTTCCAAGATACCCCTGATTTGCAGCTGAGTGTCCTGTTCGCTTTGTTTAAAAAGGACTTTTTCCTGCTGTTGCACCTGGTTGAATTCTCTTTGCAGAGGCTCGACGTTCTCTTTTTCCCAGGCGTTTTGCTCGACCTCAGACCATTCACCAGGCTGTAAAGTTTGATTTTGGGGCCGGCTGTTAATTTTTTTGCCGGTTAATTGGTCGATGGCTTCTTCGGCCACACCGCCGACCACATCATGGGCGACGGAATCAACCACGCCACTGCCTAAATCCCTTAAAGCCTCCAGAAAACTATCGTCGGCAAAGGTTCTCTGCTTATTTTTTAAAGCGGCGGCCGTCTTTCTGTTCATGGGTCTACATCATACTATAGCTTACTTAGGTTGTCAATTACTTGGCGCTTCCGGAGCAGCTGGCGAATATAGGCACGCTGGCCCGGATCGGTAAAGGCCTGGCGTGATTTTTCATCGGGCACGGCGGCGATCATTTTGTCCACTTCCGCCTCGGGGACGGCTATTTTTTCGCTGTCGGCAATGGCGCCCAAAATGAACTCCAATTTCAGGGATTTTTCTGCCTCCTGGTGGTATTCGGCCTTGAGTTGATCTTTAGTTTTATTGGAGGAGGCCAAATATTGCTCGACGGTGATGCCCAGCTGGTTGGTTTGATCAAGCAACCGGGAAAGCATCCGGTCCACTTCATCCTGGATTAAGATTTCCGGCACTTGGATCTTAACCGTGGCCACCAGCGTCTGAAAGATTTTTTCCAAATGCTGGTTGTCGTCTTTCGGGGCGGCGGCCTTGTCCTTGCCCGGCACCCAAATTTTTTCGGCGGCAAAGTTCTTGCTGACCGCCTCCTTGTAATCGTTAAGATCAATATGGGGAAGCTCACAGGTAGTGGCTTTGATTTGCCAATCTTTGGCTTCTTCCAGAGAAACAATGGTCACCCGGGGGTTAATAATCGGCTTGAGGTTGTGTTCTTTAACACTTTCCAGATAGACTTCGGGAATTAAGGCTTTTAAGACCTCTTCGTAGACAGTCGTTTTGGGAATTTCTTTTTCCGCCCTTGCCAGCGGCGCTTTGCCGCGGCGGAAACCTTTTACCTGTACTTCTTTGACTAAGGCCTGCAGTGTTTTTTGGTAAGCCGCTGCCACCCTGCCCTTAGGAATGGTAATGGTGATTTCGATGGTGCCGTCGGCCAGCCGGTTTAAAGCGGAAATCATTGGTGTCCCCCGAAGCTTCTGACGCGGGCAGACATCGCCGGTCCGCGCCGTAAAGCGAAGCGACGGAATTGATTCGGCGCTTGCAGTACCGGTTTTTTAGCTAATTTTTTAGTAAAAGTTTTGGCTGCCATGCCCATAATTATATCAGATCAGTAATAATATTTCTTCCCTTTTAATTTTTCTGGCAGCAGGCTTTCTTTGGTGTAGGGTTGGTAGTTTTGGCCGTAACCCAAGTCTTTCATCAGCTTCGTGGGAGCATTACGAATGCTAAGCGGCGTGGGCAAATTGCCGTATTGGCGCACGTCTGCCAGAGCCCGCATGTAGGCCACGTACGCCGAGCGATCTTTTTTGGCCAAAGCCAGGTAAACCACGCCGTGGGCCAAATTTTCCTGGCATTCGGGATAGCCGATGGTCTCGCAGGCCCGGAAAACATCGTTGGCGACCACCAGAGCGGTCGGCTGGGCCATACCGATGTCTTCGCTGGCAAAGACCACCATGCGCCGGGCGATAAACAAGGGGTCCTCCCCTGCCTCCACCATTCTGGCCAAATAATAAAGCGCGGCATCCACGTTGCTGGCGCGCATGCTTTTGATAAACGAGCTGATGGTGTTGTAATGTTCTTCACCCAGGCGGTTGTAAAGCAGGCTTTTGCGCTGAAAAACGGCCTCCAGAACTTTCAAGTCAATTTTTTTTCGCGCCGGCAATAAAGAATCGGCTATCTCCAAAGCGTTAAGAACAACACGGGCGTCGCCGTTGGCGGCTTCCAGCAAAAAATTTTGGGCGGGTTTGGCGATTTGCCTTTTGAGTAATTTTAGTCCTCGTTCAATAATCTTACCCAAATCATCTTGATTTAGTTGATAGAGCAAGAAAACCCGACACCGGGAAAGCAAGGGACCGATGACTTCGAAAGAGGGATTCTCGGTGGTGGCGCCGATCAGAATAATAGTGCCATTTTCGACGTGCGGCAAGAAAGCATCCTGCTGGGCTTTGTTGAAACGGTGAATCTCGTCCAGAAATAACACTGTTTTTTGGCTGTAGGCCTGCCGCCGTTCTTTGGCCTCTTTAACGACCGCCCGGATATCGTTTAGGGTGGTGGTCACGGCCGAATAGTTAAAGAATTTACTTTTGGTGGTGTTGGCGATCACCCAAGCCAAACTGGTTTTACCGGAACCGGGCGGCCCCCAAAAAATCATAGACGGCAATTGG
>Ga0210057_1008244_pt1 | contig 12381 bp, 8 predicted proteins | sample CryGeyCG2114_010_2_FD_183968 | JGI IMG/M metagenome (GOLD analysis project Ga0210057, IMG submission 183968) | Groundwater microbial communities from aquifer - Crystal Geyser CG10_big_fil_rev_8/21/14_0.10 (SPAdes) (version 2) | ecosystem: Environmental > Aquatic > Deep subsurface > Groundwater ...
CGCCAAGGCCTGCGCGATTTTGGCCAGCCAAGAATTGGTGAAAAGAGCGCTGGCTATTAAAGAAGAAACCTTGCCCTCAATTAAGAATATCAATGACATTATCGCTCAAGCGGTTTATTTGCGGGAGAAACAGCGGGAACATTTCTTGGTTTTATATTTGAACGGCCGGGGCGAGATGATTTACAAAAAGCCAATGTTTGCGGGCACCTTGAACGCCAGTTTGGTTCACCCGCGGGAAATTTTCGCCATGGCCTTAAAACAAAATGCCGCTTCGGTGGTTTTTGTTCATAATCATCCTTCGGGCAATTCCGAGCCCTCCGAGAGCGATTTATTAATAAACAAGCGGTTGGTGGAAGCGGGTAAGATTATGGGCATCGCGGTGGTTGACCATATTATTTTAACCAAGACCAACTTTGTCAGTTTTAAGCAAAAAAAATTAATGTAATAAAATTTATGCGTTCGTGTTATTCTGAGGCCTAATGGCCGAAGAATCCCGAGATTCTTCGCCTGCTGGCTCAGAATGACAGAATGTAATTTATGAAACATATGTTTGAAGAAATAGAAATAATAAAATCTTTAATTTTAAGAGAGGGCAGCGGGGGAATTGGGATTTTTGAAGACGAGGACAATGATTTTTACAAGCCGGTTTTTCTTTTTAGTAAAACCGCCGAGCAAAAAGAGATTGAGGAAATCAAGGCCAGGTTTTTGATTGAGCTGATGGAAAAATATGGCTATCAATCAGAGGAAATTACTTTTGACGCCGGTTTTGGTATGGGTATGTTTGATTTTGCCGGGTTGATTGTTTGGCAAAAGAACGCCCCCTATATTATGGCTGATTTTTTAGGTAAAGACGCCGCTAAGGAGCAAACGCGAAAAGTTAAGAAAAGATTAATTGACAAAGCCAAAACATTTGGCGTTGAATTTATTGTTTTGGTGAAGGGCGGTAAACACAGAGCTTTTACAGTTAATGGCGAAACGGTTCAGCCCGCGGTAATTCCTCGGGGGCAGACCTCTCTTATATTGAAAAAACATTTATAAAGAAGTGATTAGAGGTCTGCCCTCCGAGGTCTGCCCTTTGTTTTTGTTTTTTGTTTTATGTGGTAAAATTAAAAAATAGTTAATCAAGGTATGGCTAAAAAGAAACGAAAAAATAATACTGGCAACGCTAAGAACGGCCAAAGGAATAACGAGAGGAATAATAATGGCCAAAAAAATGAACAGGTTTTGACTGCTCGGGTGAGGCGTTGGATTGGCGCTATTGTGATGATGGTTTTGGCGGTAGTGATGGCCTTGGCTTTTTTCCATAAGTCGGGAGCTGGGGGTAATTTTATTGTAAAAAATTTCCGGTTTTTAATCGGGCAAACAGTTTTTGTTTTGCCTTTTTTGCTTTTATTGGCTAGTTTTTTAATTATTAAGCCCAAAAAGCGGGTGGTGGCTCCTTTAATTTTGGCTTTGATTTTTTTAATGATAGGCATTGCCGGTCTTTTAACTTTGCAGAATTCTGATGACCGCAATGGCGGCTGGTTGGGGGCGGCGGCAAGCTGGCCTTTATTAAAATATTTTAGCGTGATGGTGGGTTTTGTGGTATTTGCGGCTTTAATGGTGATTGGCGTTTTGATTGTTTGGGAGCTATTGCCCAAGAAAGATAAAGAAGAAAAACTTAAAGAGATAAAAGAAAAAGAAGTTAAAGAGGAAAAGCAAAAAGGGGCTGAAGCGTTATTAGCGGCAGAGGAAAAGGAAGAGTTAGCCAAGCCAAAATTAGAAATTAAAACTATTGATTTGCCCAAAAAGAAAAAAGAACCAGCCAGAGAATTATTGGCCAAGCCAACACCCGAGCAAGCCGCGGCCGCCGCGGCGGCTGCGGATAGCGACTACAAACGGCCGCCACTTAATTTATTTGACACTGAAGAAGAAAAGCCAGCTAGCGGGGACACCAATTACAGTGGAGCGATGATACAAAAAACACTGGCTAATTTTGGCATTCCCGTGGAAATGTCAGAGGTGAACATCGGGCCAACTGTTACTCAATACACCTTAAAGCCAGCTGAAGGCGTGAAATTGGCCAAAATCACTGCTTTAAGCAATGACTTGGCCTTATCTTTGGCGGCTCACCCTATTAGAATTGAAGCGCCCATTCCCGGACGGTCATTAGTGGGCATAGAAGTGCCTAATAAAATTAAAGCCAAAGTGAAATTGGGCACCTTAATAGCCAACGCGGAATTTCAAAGAAATACCGCGCCTTTGTATATGGGGCTGGGCTTGGATGTGATGGGCGCGCCGATGTTTGGCAATTTGGGCGGTATGCCGCATTTATTGGTGGCTGGCGCCACCGGCTCGGGTAAGACCATTTGTTTGAATTCTTTGATTATGAGCTTAATTTATCGCAATTCGCCCAAGGTGATGCGTTTGATTTTGATTGACCCCAAGCGGGTGGAATTTCATGTCTACGGCAACCTGCCTCATCTTTTAACGCCGGTTATTTTGAACGCCCGCAAGGCGGTTAACGCTTTGAATTGGCTGGTGGGCGAAATGGAGCGGCGGTTTGAAGTGTTGAGGGCGTTTGGCGCTCGCGACATTGGCACTTATAATAGCGACTTGGCTAAAAAGCCCAAAAAACAAGAAGAGGGCTTTGAGCAGTTGCCTTATATTGTTTTAGTGATTGATGAGCTGGCCGACTTAATGATGACCAAGGGCAAAGAAGTGGAGGCGGCTATTGTGCGTTTGTCGCAATTGGCGCGAGCTGTTGGCATACATTTGGTTGTGGCCACCCAACGACCCTCGGTAGAGGTTATCACTGGTTTGATTAAGGCCAACATCACCAGCCGTATCGCTTTTCAAGTGGCCAGCCAAATTGATTCCCGCACTATCTTGGATTGCGCTGGAGCAGAAAAGTTATTAGGCAAGGGCGATATGCTATTTCTTTCAGCAGAGTTTTCTCGGCCCAAACGAATTCAAGGTAGTTTTATAAGTTCAATGGAAATTAAAAAAGTTGTCAGCTATATTGCTAAAGAAAATACGCCCGAAGCGCCCCTGCAAGAATTTAGCGAGACCGAAGAAGGCAAGAGCAACGAGTTGTCGTTTGGAGCTGAAAATGGCAGAAGTTTGCAAGAAGAAATCACTAATTTTACAGCGCCCGATGATTTATACGACGAGGCCAAGCAAGTGGTCCTGCGGTATAAAAAGGCCTCGGCCTCTCTGTTGCAGAGGAGGTTGCAGATTGGCTACGCTAGAGCGGCTCGGCTTTTGGATTTATTAGAAACCAATGGCATTATCGGCCCGGGCGAGGGCGCTAAGCCAAGGGACATTTTAGTAGAGAGCGAAGATGACAAAGTCAGGAAAGAATTTCAAGACCCGAGTAATTTGGAGTTTGATTAAAGAGTGTTGCATTATGTGAGCGATCGCTTACATCTTGCAACAGTAAAAATTTATAAAAATATGGCCAAACAAAAAAAAGAAAGCAAAAAAATAACTAATTTAGAAGAGGCCTTGGCGGAGATTAAGCAAAGGTTTGGCGAGGGGGCGATTATGCAGTTAAGCAGTATGCGGGCGGTTAATGTTGATGTCATTTCCACTGGCGCTGTGTCTTTGGATTTGGCTTTGGGAGTGGGCGGGGTGCCTCGAGGCCGCATTATTGAGATATTCGGAGGGGAATCTAGTGGCAAATGCGTGAAATCAGATACCATAATTTTTTCAGAATTTGGGATGTTGCCAATAAGTTCTTTTGGTAATTTCAAAATTCCAGAATTTCAAAAAAAAGAAATTTTTGTTTATTCTGAAAATTGCTATGAAAAAACAAGCCATTTTTATAATGGCGGAGCGAAGAATACCATTAAAATCAAAACAAGATATGGATATGAAATAGAAGGAACGCCAAATCATCGCATCAGGGTTTTAGATGAAAATGGCAATTACATTTTTAGGAGGATGGATGAGCTTCAAGAAACTGATTATGTTGCTATCCAAAGGGGTCAGGATTGTTTTGGAAAGGGCGTGGACTTGTCTGATTTTGAAGAACAGGTTTGGCAAAAAGAGAAGTCAATAATGAATACTTCAAAAAAAGATTTTAAAAATTTTCAAATTACAAAAGAAATGGCAAGATTAATGGGATATTTGGTTGGCGGCGGAACTTGCACGAATCGCGGGCTGACTAAAAATACCATTCAAATTACAGCCGGCCAAAAGGAAGTTGAGGAAGATATCAAATTAATTTGTCAAAAATTGTTTGGCGAATTGCCAAAAATTACTAAAGATAAACGAACTAAAAATACTAAAGCAATGAGGATTTATAATGCAAAAGCAAGGGCATTTTTGCATTATGCTGGGCTTGGTTGGTGGAAATCAGGGGAAAAAGAGGTGCCATGGTCTATCCTTTGCTCTCCAAAGGATATTGTGGCTAATTTTTTGAAAGCATTGTTTGAATGCGATGGCGGGCCGACAAAAAATGGTTATACAATTGAATTTACTTCAAAATCAGAAAAATTAGTGAGAATGATTCAGGCTATTTTGTTGAATTTCGGCATCATCAGCAAGGTTCTCGCTCGTTACAATAAAAAATATAATCGTTTTTACTACCATCTTTATATTGATGGCCAAAAAGATAAGAAAATATTTATCAAAGAAATAGGTTTCATTAGTAATTATAAGCAAGAAAAGTTAAAACACTGGTTGGGAAATATTAAACAATTTACCACGAACTGCGATGTTATACCCTATTTGAATAAGAAATTAGTTGATTTTCTAGGAGAATACAGATCAAAAATCAAGCCTACTCATAGGGGGGACTGGGATATTTTTCGCGATTATATGCCTTGCGAACGAGGTTTCTCTCAACTTTCTTACGAAAGATTGGCGAGGATTCTAAAATATTTTTCTGATGGTCGAAACTTGTCCCAATATCAAGAAATGGAAAATTTATATGAATTGGGGTTTTTTTGGGATAAAATTGTTGCGAAAGCCCCTTCAAAAGCTTATGTTTTTGATTTCACCGTCCCATCTAACGCGACATTTTGTGGCAATGGATTTGTTAATCATAATACAACTATGGCCTTGCATATTGTGGCTGAAACGCAGAAAAAAGGCGGCACAGTGGCTTTTGTGGACGCGGAACACGCTATGGATCCAGAATATGCTGGTAAAATTGGCGTTAATATGAAAGACCTTTTAATCTCTCAGCCGGATTCAGGCGAGCAGGCCTTGCAAATTGTGGAAACATTGGTTATGTCGGGTTCAGTGGATTTGATTGTAATTGATTCAGTGGCCGCCTTAACTCCTAAAGCGGAAATTGAAGGCGAAATCGGCGACCAGCATATTGGCCGTCAAGCTCGGCTGATGAGCCAGGCCCTGCGCAAGTTAACCAGCGTAGCGGCCAATACCAATACAACTTTAATTTTCCTTAATCAAATTAGAATGAAAATCGGCGTATTTTTTGGCAATCCTGAAACAACCCCGGGCGGTTTGGCTTTGAAGTTTTATGCGTCAGTGAGGGTTGAATTAAGAAGAATTGCTCAAATTAAGAAAGGCGAGCAAATTATCGGTTCTCGCATCAGAGCTAAAATTGTTAAAAATAAAGTAGCTGCCCCTTTTAGAACCGCTGAATTGGATATCTATTGGAACGAAGGCATTTCTAAATCCATTGATTTGGTCAATGCTGGTTTAAGATACGATATTTTGAAAAAAGTAGGCGCCCAACTACAATATCAGGATAAAAAATTTGGCCAAAGCCCGGACGCCGCTCGCGCTTTTTTTGAAGCAGAGAAAAAATTAGCGACTGATTTACGCAAAGAGATTATAGAAAAAGCCAAGGAAGCGATTAAGTAAGTCATCAAGTGATTAAGTCATCAAGTGATTAAGTGATTGAGTGGGTCAAGCGACTCAAAAAAAGATACTCCGATAGGAGTATCTTTTTTTCTTAATTACTTAATAACTTAATGACTTAGTGACTCAGTGACTTAATCTACTCTCGCACATAAGGCAACAAAGCCAAGTAGCGAGCTCGTTTGATGGCTTCGCCAAGCCGTCTTTGGTGTTGGGCGCAAAGACCGGTTCGTTTTTGAGGACGGATTTTAGCTGATACAGCTGTAAATTTTCTTAAACTGGCTGTATCCTTAAAATCAATTTCGCCCTTAACTCCTTTTTGACAAAAATAACAATGAGGCATATTAGAAATCGTTAATGAATGATCCGCCTCAGGCGGAGAGTGAATTTACGAGTTCTTATACCCTGTGAAGTAAAATTTGAGTACAAATTTTAATTTTAAGTTTTTAGCAAAAAATTTAAAATTACTTCACAGGGTAAAATTCCGCTTGCCAATCGCGCTTCGCCTCATTCAGTAGAATGACCTACTGGGTGCGGCTCGCGCTCTTGGAGCGTCATTTTAAAATGGGATGTTGGCTACATCAATTTCGCCGGTGTCTTTTTTAATAAATCCGCCGAATGTTTCGGACTCTTCAATAACTGGAATTTCTTCTTCTTTAACCGCTGGCATGGCTCGTTTGGCAGAAGCAGGGCTGGCGCTTCTGTTGGCTGGCGCTTCATAGGGCTGGTCAGCATAATTGCCCGAACCCCCTGAACCGCTGGGCTTGGGGCCTAACTGCAAGCGTTCGGTTATAATTTCTGTGCGGTAATGCTTTACTCCGGCCTGGTCTTGCCAATTGTGGGTGCGCAATCTGCCTTCAATCAAAACTGACGAACCCTTTTTCAGGTATTGAGAGATAATTTCCGCTGATTTGCCGAAGGCCACTACATTGTGGTATTCAACTTCTTGCTGTTTTTGCTTGTTTTGGTCTAAGTAAATTCTATTGGTGGCAATACTGAAATTAACCACCGCCTGACCCGAAGGCAAGGCCTTTTTTTCCGGGTCGCGTGTTAGGTTGCCCAAAACAAAAACTTTGTTTAAGTTCATAAATTATTGAGTTAGTTTTCAGTTAAAGGCGCGTTTAAGATTTCGTCTAAATCGTCGCCGATTTGTTTTAAGTCGGTTTCTTGCTCTTGGTCTTTGTCGGTATCCGCTTTTTTACTTTTAGAGATTTTAGCCGCTTTTTTTATTTTTTCTGGCTTTACTTCTGGCTCGGCTATTGGTTCTGGGACGGTTATGGAGGGCTCGCTGATTTTTTCATTGACTATTAAGGCGGGCGCTTCAGGCAGGCGCTTTCTATTGGTTAGCAAAAACCGCAGAACTTTTCCTTCTTTTTCTAAATTGTTTTTGATTTCTCCGAGTTTGTCTGGTTCGGTTTCAAAAATAATATTGGCCAAAAAAGCAGTGGTTTGTTTTTTGATAGCGTAACTCAAGCCAATCATTCTTGGGGTTTCTGTTTTAATGATTTTACTGTCCGCTAATCCAGCTGAAATTTGCTGGGCGAGTTGTTGAGCCTCATTTTCATTGAGCTCCGGGGAAAGCAGATAAGTTAAGTCGTAAATCTTGGGCATATAGGTTCATTTTACTGATAATAGTTGAAAAGTCAACGGCTTTGGTCTAAAATAGTTAAACATTATGACCAATGATTTAATTGAGTCGTTTTCTGGCATTAGGGGGGTTTACGGGCAAGGCATTACCACTGAATTGGTTGAGCGATATGTTTTTTGTTATTGCCAGCTGTTTAAGAATAAATTAAAAGCCGTGGTGGTGGCTGGGGATACCCGGCCATCTACCAGCGCTCTTAAAAAAGCCGCGATCGCGGCTTTTGGCGATTGCGGGGTTAAAAAAATTATTGATGTTGGGGTCGTGCCTGTCCAGATTTGCGAGCATGCTATTTTGAAGTTCAAGGCGTCGGGGGGTATTTATATCACCGCCAGCCACAACGAGCCCGAGTTTAATGGTTGGAAGTTCTTAAAGGAAGATGGCGCAATTTTATATGCAGAGCAGGCCGATAAATTAATCAGCTCGGTTCATAGCAAAGATAAGGTTGAATTACCAGCAGCCAAAGAAATGAATCTTGAGGTCATTGATAAGCACCAAGGGGCGGTTCAGGGTTACATTGAATATGTTTTAGAAAAGATTGGTCGGGATTCGCTGGAAAAAATCAAAAAAGCCGGTTTCAGGGTATTAGCTGATCCCAATGGGGGTTCTGCCGTTGAAATTTTGGAAATTTTATTCAATAAATTAGGAGTTAAAGCCAGAATTATTAATGATGAGATTGGGAAATTTTCCCGGCTTGTTGAGCCAAAGGAAGAATCTTTAAAGCCGTTGACCTTAGAACTGGTCAGCGGACAATTTGATTTTGCTTGCGGTTTTGATTGTGATGCTGACCGTATGGAAATCGTGCTTTCGCCAAATTCCGCTTTCGCTTTAAAAATGGGTACGGCTAATGTTTCGGGAAATTATGTTTTGGCCTTGGCTTGCGACGCTATCTTGCAGGGAACAAGCGGCCAAGTAGTGCCCACCAACGATGTTACCTCTTATTTGGTGCGAGATGTTATTAAAAAACACAAGGCATCAGTTTTTGAAGTTGAGGTTGGTGAAATTAATGTAGTTGAAGCAATGGAAAAAAATAACAGCATTATTGGAGGGGAGGGTTCTTGCGCCGGGGTTATTGTTATGCCGGTAAAATGCCGCGATGGCATAATAACCGTTGCCTTGGCTTTGAAATTAATGGCCAGCCGGCAAAAACAATTGGCAGAAATTTTAAATGATTATCCAGAGTATTTTTCCGACAGAACAAAAGTTGCTTGTTCTCCGGAAAAAGCTATAATTATTAGAGAAAAAATAGAGAATCATTTTCAGGAAAAGGGCTGGGCTATTCAAAAAACCGGTGATGAAACCGGTGGGCTTAAGGCCCATTTAGACGAAAATTCTTATGTTTGGTTTCGTCAGTCAAAAACCGAGCCGGGCATGTTTCGCATTTATACGGAATGCGGCGGGAGCCAGGAAAAAGCCAAAAAACTTTTAGAAGAAGGAATAAAATTATTTGATAAAATTAAAGCCAATATAATTTATGATTGAGCGCGATATTGAAGCAATAAAAAAAGTTTACTTGGACGGCGTGGAGAGAAACACCCCGGATGAAGTGAAAAAAACCCCGGTTTTTAATTTAAGCGAAGAGGGCGAAAGCACCTTGATATTAAATCGGCAGTTGGTGGAGAAATGGGGCTTAGAAGAATGGCTGGCTAATTTTAAAAAGGAAGCAACTGTTTCTACGGCTGGCATCAGAGGCATTCAAAATGTTTTATACCCTTGGGATGTTCGTTTTCCCATCAATCAGGTGGGCGTTGCTTTGGCAACCATTGCAAAGGTGCTGGCCCTGAAAGAAAAAGATGGCAATAAAACTTTGCATAAAATAGCCGCCGGCGAAGTCCGTTATAACACCCGGCAATTCGTTGATTTGATTACCAGAATTCAGGCCGGCTTGGGCGTGCGCACGCATTTAGCCCTTGGGAGGAAAACTATGCCGATTTGGCTGGTTTCTTTTTTGATTTTTATGAACGATTATGACGGCGGCGAATATGTAACCGCCAGCCACGCTGTTTCCAGCAAAACAGCTACTAAGGACTTGGATTCTGAAGGCAGTCAGTTTTTGCCAGAATACTCGGTTGCCTCTGTTTCCAAAATAGAGGGAATTATCAAAGAGGCCAAAGAAAATGGCTATGCCATAAAGCTGTCTTCAATAAATGACCCTTTAATTACCGAGGACTTTGATGGTATCGCGGATTATACCGAATACCTGAAAAATGGCGTTGCCACTCCGAAAAGTTTATCTTTAATTAAAGAGCAAACAGACAACGGGCTTAAAATACTTTTTGATTTTGGAGGCGGCAGTATGTTTAACGCGATGTCGCCGATTTTAGAAAATTTAGGTATTTTATCGGTTTTTGATTTTTACCGCGCCAAGGAAGATCCATTTTTTTATGGCATTGGCAAAACATTAAAGCTGAATCCTCAAAACAACCAGGAAGAGTTTTTTGATTTGTCTTGCGACATTTCCTTGCTTGAGGTAGTGAAAACAGCCGGCTTTGAAGAAATTTTAAAAGAAAAACCATTAGGATATGTGGTTATAATGGTTGACCCCGATGGTGATAGGATTGTTCTGGGGCAGGTTGAGCCCAAGGGAAGGGCAGATTTTCTTGATAAGCTGGGCATCGGGTATATCGCCGTTAATGAAGAAAAAATTTTTACGGTTTATCAGCCAACTTTCGGCTTTTTGATGTTGATGGATTTTTATATGAGACAGCTTAAAGAAGCAGGTGTTTTCAATGATTATCCCAGATTAATGATTAAAACAACCTGTTCCTCATTGGCTTGGGACGAGTGGGCTAAATTTAATGGGATAGCGGTGGTTAATACGCCAGTTGGTTTTAAAGAGATTGCCGCCATAATGAAAAAAACAGAAAAGCAGATTAAAGATAATCCCCAAAAAGAGGTCTCCATTAAAGATGCTTTCGGCAAGGAAATTAATTTAGGTGTTCAGCCGCGCCTTATTTTTGGCGGCGAGGAAAACGGTGGCATGATTGTTGGGCCAGAACAATATATAAAAAGCCAGAATGGTAGACTGGCCATTGCTATGCGAGAAAAGAGCGCTGGCGAAGCCGCTGTCTTGGCTACAGCTATGGTGGCTCGTTTCTATAAACAAAAGAAGTTTTTGTCGGATTATTTAAACGAAATTTATGTTAGCAATAATATTTCATTTAAATTTTATTTTCGTGTTGATGATACTTACTACAACGAAAGTGAGCCCAATCCCGAGATTCTCAAGAAGGCCAAACAAGAAGGCGAAATGAAGAGGGATGAAATTTATTCTTTTTATCTTTCTTTGTCTTTGGCTTTCAGGGGAAAAGTCATCACTTTAGAGCAGGCCAGAGATATATTAAAAGATTTATTCGGCGAGATGAATTTCGACGGGTTAAAAGATATTATTTTTGTTACTGATGGCGTTTATTTTGATTTTGAAGATATGTTCGTTGAGGTTCGCAAGTCAGGAACAGATGCTAAAATGAGATTCTTTTTTTGCGGTCAAGATCAGCAGAAATGTCAGCTTTTTAGCAAAGAATTAGCCAAGTATAAGGGAGGGATACCCGAGCTTTTTGGCCGGTATATTTCTAAAGATTTTCGCGAGCAGGCCCAGAATTTAGCCGATAAAATTTATAGCGATTATTTCCGCCAAGGCCTCTAATTGAATTGAACCGTATAAAAAAGTTAGGACGGCCTTGCTTTTTTAGAAGGTCGTCCTTTTATTCTTCCAGATAATCTCTGAGCTCGGCGAGTTTTTTTGCCCTTGCTGGATGTTTCAATCTCTTGATGGCTTGCGTCTCAAGCTGGCGGACTCTTTCTCGGCTGATTCCGCCGAACATTTGAGCTATTTGTTCAAGGGTTTGAGGGTCATTGTTATCCCAGCCAAAGCGTAGTTTGAGGATATCGGATTCTCTCTTTGGGAGTTCGTCCAGAATTTGATTAAGCTTCTCCCGTAAGTCATTTGAGGACGCTTCTGTTTCGGGTGATGGGCCTGAATCTTCAGTAATATCGCCCAGCGTCCTATTCTTTCCTTCTCTATTAGATATAAAACTATCTAAAGAGTTAGGGTTCCGTAGTTTTCCCGCCTGAAGAATTTTCTGGACTTGATCTTGTGAGTACTCTTTTTTGAGCAAATTGAATACGGTAATTTCCTCATTTTCTTCGCCCAAGTCCCTTGCCTCCCTCACATTCTTAATTTCTGTTCTGATGTGAGCAGGAAACCGAATAGTTTCGGCTTTGTTCTCAATCGCCCTAAGTATCGCTTGCTTTATCCACCAATGGGCGTAAGTGGAAAATTTGCAACCCTTGGAAGGGTCAAATTTTCGCACGGCTGTTATCAGGCCGATACTCCCTTCCTGAATAAGATCAAGAAAGTCCATTATTCCACGGTATTTTTTGGCGATTTTGACAACTAACCGCAGATTAGCGCAGACCATTTTTTGGCGCAGTTGCAGGAGCCTTTCTTCTTCTGGCTCGGAGAGTTGGGATAAGATAGTTTGCAATTCCGCAATCTCTAAAGTCAGCGCCCTTTCTTCCTTTTTTGTCAAAAGAGGAAATTTGTCGATTGCCTGAAGGTAAAAGGCGATAGACGGGTCAAGGTAGTATAAAGAATTAAAAGAATTATAAGTAGAATCGTCTAAAGGTAAAGGGCTCTCCTCGGATTCTTCCATGCCCTCATCTTCCGATTCTTCTTCCAACTCTTCCCTTTCAATTTCTACAGTCATTTTATCCCACCTCCTTTTTATGGATTTAATGACTTTTGGAAGAATATAATAATGTTCTAATTTCAAATTATCATAAATTGAGATGGTTGTAAAACTATTTCGTAGCGAAATTTTAGATTTTCGAGCGAGGCGAGGAAGACGAGCAAAATGTTTTGAGGCCGTAGCCCAGCTACGGCGAAAAGCATTTTGCGAAGTCTGACGATGACGCAGCCGAAA
>Ga0210057_1008245_pt1 | contig 12380 bp, 9 predicted proteins | sample CryGeyCG2114_010_2_FD_183968 | JGI IMG/M metagenome (GOLD analysis project Ga0210057, IMG submission 183968) | Groundwater microbial communities from aquifer - Crystal Geyser CG10_big_fil_rev_8/21/14_0.10 (SPAdes) (version 2) | ecosystem: Environmental > Aquatic > Deep subsurface > Groundwater ...
GAACCGAGCAATCTTCTTAATCTTGTTTTTCACTATTTCTCAGAACCGCAGGATTTCTTCGGTTTGCTGAAAAAAACACCGACTTCAGATGATCAGTACGAAAAAGCTTTGCATGATCTCATGCAACAAAGACACGTCGATGTCGTACCCTATCGCGGAACCTGGACCAAGCTGAAATACTCACATCATGTTCTGGACATGATGCAGGCACTTCTTGAGCTGAAGAATAAAAATCACGTGGCAAGATCAGCCAAAGTTTCTTCACAAGCCGTTATTGAAGGGACTGTATACATTGATGAAGGAGCAGTAGTTGATGCCTATGCAGTGATCAAAGGACCGGCGTACATCGGACGCAATGCAAAAGTCGGAAATCATGTTTTAGTCCGACAGTCAACTATTGAAGAGAATGCTGTTGTCGGATTCGGAACGGAAGTCGCAAGAAGCTATGTCGGACCGAACTGCATGCTTCACCAAAACTTCATCGGTGATTCAATACTTGAATCGAATATTAATCCCAGCTGGGGGACAACACTGGCAAATTGGAGACTTGATCAGGGTACGATAAAGATGAGATTACCGGAAGAGACCGTTGATACCGAAAAGACAAAACTGGGAGCAGTCATTGCTAAGGGTGCGTCTTTAGGAGTTAATTGTTCCCTCATGCCCGGTATCACAATCGGGAAAAATGCAAAAATCTATCCGGGAACAATCGTCAAAGATCCTGTGAAGGATGATGAGACGCTAAAGTAATTACAGCTTTTTAATTTCCCCGCCCAGATTTGAGATCTTCTCCACAAAGTTTTCATATCCCCGTTCAAGATGGTGAATACCTTTTATATACGATTCCCCGTTTGCCATGAGTGCTGCAATAGCAAGTGTGGCACCGGCACGAAGATCAGCAACGGTCATCACCCCTCCATGAAGCTCCTGAGGTCCCGTAATCTCAATTGTCTGCTGATACTCCTTTTGAGGGTCGTAATTAAAGTGAAAGTGGTCTTGAGGATTTTCGACGGAATAATCAATATACTCGATATGCGCGCCAAGCCTGCGCATTTCTTCTACATAACTAAACCTATTTTCAAATATCCGCTCATGAATAACTGATTTTCCCTGTGCCTGCGTCATAAGAATTGCCATCAATGGCTGCCAATCCGTGAGAAACCCGGGATGCGGCTCAGTTTCAACGGACATTGCATGAAGCGATTTGTAATAAAATCTCCAGCTGCCCTCGCCGACTTTTTCCGCTCCGGCTCCCGCTTTTTGGATGGTATCTACAAATGTTTTAATATAATGATCTTCAATGGAAGTAATCGTTACATCTCCTTTGGTCGCAATGCCGGCAATGGCATACGTAATTGCTTCAACACGATCTGATGAGATGGTGTAGGGCTTTTGCTGAGTAAGCTTGTCAACGCCGGTGACTTCGATATCCTGGCCGATTCTCTCGATCTTCGCTCCGCCTGCATTGAGCATATTGATCAAATCGTCAATTTCCGGTTCCTGTGCTGCATTTTTTATTGAAATAACTCCTTCACCGAAAACAGACATCATGATCATAAGCTCTGTTCCGGTATGAGAAGGCTTCGGAAAAACATATTCACCATGAGGTTTACCGGACATTTCAGCATCATAGTAGCCGGTTGAGGAATCATATGACACGGTGACACCCAAAGCCTTAAGACCTTCTATAACCCGATCAATCGATCTTGCGCCCAGACGACATCCGCCCGGATTGGGAATTTGTGTTTTCTGAAAGCGGTATAATAGAGGCGCAAACAGCAAAAAGGAAACACGAATCTTCGATGCGTGAAGCAGATCTACCTTATTTTCTTTTACGTGTGAAGGATCGATCGTGACGGTATTATTTTCAAAATCTATTGACGCACCGAGCAGTTTGAGTAAATGAATAAGTTCCTGAATATCATCAATTCTCGGGATATTATTCAGGATAACCTTTCCTTCAAAAAGAAGAGCAGCAATAAGTACTTTCAGCGCAATATTTTTTGCACCGGATAACTGCACCGTACCTTTTAGAGGTTGTCCTCCTTTGATGATATATGCATCTTCCATATAATGAATTCTAATTACTAATAATTACTCTACTATCTGCACTTCTTCTTTCAACTCCACTCCGTATGTCGACTTTATCGTTGAGCGGATAAGATCCAGCATTTTTTTCAAATCTTCCGGTGTACCGTTTCCCGTGTTGATGACAAAATTCGCATGTTTATCTGAGACTACAAAACCTCCGACTTGCTTGCCTTTCAGTCCGGCGTGGTCAATCAGATACCCGGCCGAAGTCGTGGGAAGATTGTGAGCTTCTTTCTCTTCCGTTGAAATATTCTGGAAAAAACATCCGCCGGTCGCGACACCGAAAGGCTGCGTTTCTTTACGATAGGCCAATGCGTTTTGAGATCGTTCGGTAAGTAATGCACGGTCATCTTTTTGCATCCGAAATATCCCGTCTAAAAATATTTCGTGTGTATCCTGAAGTTTGCTATAGTCGTATGCAAACGCAAAATACTCACGTGGTTCCCGCCTTACATTCCCCTTTAGATCCATGATGGTCCCTTCAATGAGATTATCCCCGACATAGGAAACCGGTTTGGTCCATTTGGAATTCATATATATTGCTCCGCCTAAGGTGCCGGGAAGACCTAAATGATGTTCGAAACCGGCAAGACCGGCTTCTGTAGTCTCTTTTACCAAGCGACCCATAGGGTATCCTGACGATATTAATAGATCGGTATAATTATCTGTCTCTTGTACTACTTCCTTCTTCATGTATCGATTCCTCACAACCAATCCGGAAATAACATGCTGAAGAACGGCAATATTTGATCCGCCACCCAGAATAAATAATGAAATAGTATGTTCTGAGGCAAAACGAACAATTTCCTGCCATTCTTCGACAGATGATGCCTCAATATAAAACTCGGCTTTTGTTTTCATCTTTAAGGTGAAATAAGGCGACAAGTCAAAGTCCTTTTTCAGCCGATCTCCGAATTGTTTTGTTAAAATTTCTTCCATAAGTACAGGATAAATAGTTGTCATCCCGAACTTGCCTTGCCCGCCGATTGAGGAGGGTTTCGGGATCTTTTCATGAGCAAGATGCTGAAACAAATTCAGCATGACAGATAGATTATATTTCCTCAATAATCTTTTTAATTTCTGTATCCAGTTTATACACATCCCCCGCACCCATCGTAAAAAGAATATCACCTTCTGCGATATGTCCTGCCAGATAATCGACAAGATCTTCTTTAGATCCGAATGACTGAATGGTGCTGATCCCTTTTTTCTTTGAAAGCTTGACTAAATCCTCAGATGTAATATGCTGACCGTCTGATGATTCTCGGGCTGACGAAAAAATCGGTAAAAGCAGCGCTTCATCAGCACGACTTAAAACCTCTACAAACGCGTCTTTAAATTGGTCGGTTCGAGTAAAAGTATGCGGTTGAAATATGACAATAATCCGACGGTTCGGAAAACGGTTCTGACAGGCAGCAATCGTTGCATCAATCTCTGCCGGATGATGCGCATAGTCGTCAAAAAGATACACATCATGTTTAAAAAATTTCTGTTCAAATCGACGCTTCGGTCCCTGATAGTCTTTTATCACGTCTTTGATATCTTCAATTGCAAAACCCAGATGAAGAAGCATCGTGATCACACCTGTTGTATTCGACACACTCTTTTCTCCGAAAAGAGCAATAGAAATCTCTGTGTGTTTGATATCATAATGCTCACTGTTTATTACAAATGTAGTATTTTTTTCATCGTTGGAGATATCTGAGTACGAGACATCACACATTTCACTTGATCCGTAAAATACAAACGCACTCGGCGGAAGATGAAATGAGATATCCTGCAGCCCCTCATCGTCACCGTTCAAAAATAACACCGGCGGAATTGTATCCTTCTGGATAATTTTCTGCATAAAAGCGGAAAAAGCATCTTTAACCTCAGTATACGATTTATAAATATCGGGATGGTCAAAATCAAGGTTGGTTATTATTGCATAATCCGGATTGACCATGTGAAACTTTGGAGTAATATTTTCGGGGGGATCAATGCCGTACTCATCAGCTTCAAATACAAAATAATCGCGTCCTTTATACTCTCCGCCGTACATTGCTCCGAACGATGAAACACCTACCATATGACTTGATGCATGAGTTAGCTTTGAGAGCGCATAAGCAAGCATACCGGATGTCGTTGTCTTTCCGTGACAACCAGCAACAGCAATAGATCTTTGGAACTGCTTGATAAGGACTCCAAGAAGCTCTGCCTGATGCATGACGGTGATACCGCGTTTTAATCCTTCCTGTACTTGAGAATTATTTCTACCCTGATGAGAAGCTGAATAAATAACACACTGAGTATCTTGAGGTAACTGTGCCACATCAAATGATGTTGTAACCTTGATATCGGCTTCCTGAAGAGAAATATCAGTAATAAATTCTTCCGAAACGTCAGAACCCGACACAGTTTTTCCCATCTGCTTGAGGATGCGGGCAAGATTAGCCATCGCTACTCCTTTTATACCTACGAAGAAAATATGATCAATGGTAGATAGCATAAGTATATTATAAGTGAAAATCAAAAATAAACCATGAAAAAGGGCTGCGGTCTTGGGAGACCGCAGCCCTTGTGTTCCTCACGCCATTGTGAGGAGGATGACTAGACATATTCTATTGTCCTGCACTTATCTGAACTGGATCAAGACCGTTTTCGTTCAGATTCATGACAGGCTGGGATTCGACAACCCACGGCACTCGTGTAATCACTACACCTTTGAGAGATTGGAGTCGCTCCATCAGCGCTGCACCATTCGGATGAAGAAGCGGTGTGTCTCCGTAGACAACCGATTGTCCGAGAAAAACCCAGACCATTCCTTCACTTGCCTCCTGGATATGCCTGACATAGTCGACTGCAGGATGAAGAAGATCACCGCTCGGAGATTCAATGATCTCCACAGTTTCCCCAATCTCAGCAAGATAGTGTTCGAGCGACTCTACCCGTTCAGGACGGGTTGCGATATGGACAAGCTTGTACGAAGCCTTAAGCGCTTTTGCAGCTCCGATCAAAAGCTTGGTACCGCAGTGAGCGTACTCGTCGATAAAAACGACAACTGCTGACACCTCAGTGTTGAACTGTTGTGTAACCGTAAACGGGATTTTTTTGGCAAGAAGCAGTGCTCTATTGTGGAAATAGTACCACTCCATACCGACAGTCCCGAGGACGGCAATGGTCAAGGGAATCCAACCACCGTGTGTGAATTTAACTATATTCGCTCCGAAGAACGTCAAGTCAATAGCCACAAAAACAATCAGAAGGACTCTGGCTTGCCATAACTCCCACCCTTTGACCCGCGTCAACGTCAGGTACCATAGCCAAGTTGTGATAGCCATAGTTCCCGTTACGGCGATACCGTAGGCAGCAGCCAACCCGGAGCTGGACTGGAAAAACAGAACCAAGGCAATGCAGCCCATCAACAGAACTTTGTTGACAGTCGGCACGTAGATCTGCCCGTGATTCTTCGCTGAGGTGCTTATGATCTCGATCGCGGGGAGCGCATGAAGATCAATAAGCTGCCGGGTGAGTGAGTACGCACCCGTTATCAAAGCCTGAGAGGCGATGATCGTTGCCAATGTTGCGAGGAGGACAAGAGGAAGCTGAAACCATGTAGGAGACAGTGCATAAAACGGATGATGCGCCGCTTCAGGATTCTGAATTACCAAGGCCGCTTGGCCGAAGTAATTTAACAAGAGTGAAGGCAGTGCAAATCCTAACCATCCGAGCCGAACAGGAAGTGCTCCGAAGTGGCCCATATCAGCATACAGTGCTTCTCCGCCGGTGACGACCAGGACAACTGCCCCAAGGGTCAGAAATCCTATGACTCCATTGTGAAGAAAGAACTGAATAGCATATACGGGATTAACGGCACCAAGTACATCAGGGTTCAGCATAATGCCCGATACACCCAGAATTCCAAGGGTCAGGAACCAGCAGATCATGATTGGCCCGAAAGCGTTTCCGACCTTTTGAGTTCCGTACCGCTGTACACTGAACAAACCGACTAGGATCAGTACCGTGATCGGGATGACTACCCGCTCAGCAGCCGGGGCAACTACTTGCAAACCTTCAACTGCTGACAACACACTGATTGCCGGCGTGATCATGCCGTCTCCGTACAGGAGTGCGACACCGAAAACTCCGATAATAATGTGTATCGGGTGCACTTCCTTTTTCACAAGACCGATAAGGGCTGTGATACCGCCCTCACCATGATGATCCGTGTTAAGCAGAAGTAACACATATTTTACTGTCACGACCACGATCAAACTCCAAAACATCAGACTGACAATCCCCATTACATTTTCCCGTGTGGGAGAGACATAATGGAACGCCTCTTTCAGTGCGTATAAGGGGCTCGTACCGATGTCCCCGTATACCACGCCCAGAGCGGCCAACGTCAGAATCAAGGTTGACTTGACGGACCTCTTTGTTATGTGAGATTGAGTAGTATGTGCATACGGCATGTCTTCTCTCCTTCTTTTGAAAGATACTTCAAGATAAGTGCTCTTCACTTGATGCACTCCAATGTAAGTTTTATATGAATATTATGTAAGAACAAAATATGATCAACAGAAGGAGACTAAATAGCAGTGCGTAAACCACAGGGAGATAAACAGAATATATTCAATTTTTCTCTCTATGTTTTAGAACATCTTAACAAAAGTATAAAACGCACATTGGAGTGCATCAGATATATCTAGCCATTTCATCTTCGGATAAAAGATGAATGTAAAAGTGCTTAACTCGATTATCCATATCAAGTTTTCTACAAGCTGATTAAGCATATAAATCACTGTAGAAGTAAGCTCAGATATTACATCAGGAAATGCTATTCTTCCTTATGCAAATCTCAGTTTTAAACTAAACAGTACATATTATACTATAAGTTATAAAATGTGTGTTATAGTAAGCCTGAGGTATTGATTTTATCAGATATCTTTCTTAAAAGCTAAACAGCTTAATAATCTGAATAAAACTACAAAAGTGTAATAAAAGAAAACATCTCGCCATTTATTTTCCTGTCACGATGATAGGAATAAAATTCACGAGAATTACAGAACGTGCAGCTTAATTTATAGTCGATATGTCGCTGGGATAGGCCTGCTTCTCTCAACAATAAAAAATTAGACTTCAAAAGACTGACATACATTCTATTCTCTTTACGAGATAATACTGTTTGTCCAAATCGCTCCTGAAACATTTTCAATCTGTCTCCATATATCTCATAGCAACAATCATTTATTGAAGGACCTATGACAGCTCTTATGTTGTGACGCTTGCCGCCCACCCTTTCCATATCTCTTACAACCTTAGCAGGAATATTGTTCAGCGTTCCTTTCCAACCGCCATGCGAAATGCCAATAATTTCTGCCTTGCTATCATAGTAAATAATCGGAACACAGTCAGCAGTCACAACTGTAAGGACAGCTCCTTTTTGATCGGTAACAACACCATCAGTATTCTGCGGTCTGTATATCAAATCGCCAACAGAGCTTGTAATAACGGCGACCTTCTTCGAATGGGTTTGGAAGGGAACTATAATTGTCTTGTAATTAACTTCTTCTCTCTTCAATAACCTTTTTATCAGTTCGGAATCACGACCGTCACCTGTCTGCTTTGTCCCGAAACCGTGTGGAACAGTTCCTAGCAAGGAAGATTTGTATGTTGCTGTAGTGTTGTTGAAATACATACTGAGATGTTTTGCTGTGTTTAATTGTGCGACTGAAGATTCGTTCTTTTCGAGATCAGAGGGATAATCCCCTAACTATCTGGGATGGGTCCCGTCTGAACGAGAAAAAATGAATCGAAGGAGCTATTTAGTAATCAATGACTGCACTGCCTCTTTATCATTCCACGTATACTCAATCGTACCCCTGCAAAGACTTCGCTCATGACCTTTCCCAGTAAGTACGATGATGTCACCGGATTTAGCAATCTCTAACGCCTTCTTTATTGCTTCGCGACGGTTAACAATTGAGGTATAGGACTTCACAGCTTTGCCGAAATCTTCAGGAGATACGTTTTTAAAACCTTCATTTTCCAAACCGACAGCAATTTCACGTGCGATTTTTTCCGGGTCTTCCGTACGATAATCTTCTTCTGTAATAATTGCCAGATCTGCATACTTACCGCTTTCCTGACCCATCAAAGGCCTTTTTGTATCATCCCGAAAAGCAGCTGCTCCAAACAAATGAATAAGCCTTCCTTTTTTTACATAGCCCTCTCTAATACTGGGAAGTGCTTCATGCAAAGCATTCGGTGTATGTGCAAAATCAACAATAACTTTATATGCTCCGTCATAAACAACCTCCATACGACCCTCAGGAAGTTTATACGTTTTCATTGCTTTAAAGATCTCATTATCAGAAATTCCGGCACTTGAACAAACTGCATAGGCAGCCAGATAATTGTATAAATTGAAATGAGCAAGCGGTACTTCTATCTTCTTTGAAATATCGAATTGATAATCTGATTTTTCCTTCAATCCATAGGTCTGAACTTTGGATTGATCTACAAGTCCTGTCAGTATTTTGTACGACCGATCATCACGGTTTATAAATGCGTGTTTTGAGCACTGCAATAGCTTTGCTTTTGCCCGAACATAATTTTCGTATGTTTTGTGATACTGAAGATGCTCATGTGTCACATTAGTAATTACTCCGTAGGTAAAATCAACTCCGTACACTCTGTACTGATCCAATGCGTGAGAGGTTGCTTCCAAAACAAAATACTCCGACCCGTCATTTACAGCGTCTCGCAAAAACTTCTGTACGGTAAAAGGTGACGGTGTGGTGGTATGGAAACCTGTGTCATATGATTTGTTACCGATAACAGCAGAAACCGTGGAAATAAGTGAAGCTTTTTTACCTGCAGACTTTAGAATATGATAAATCAGAGAGGATGTGGTTGTCTTCCCGTCTGTACCGGTCACACCGATCACGGTGATCTGCTTACTGGGTGAGCCGTAATACATGTTTGCCAGAAGAGCTTTCAACAGGTGATACTGATTTTTGAGTTTTTGTATATAGAAATCCATATTTGTATCTGTCATCCCGAACTTGCCTTGCCCGCCGATTGAGGAGGGTTTCGGGATCTTTATAACTCAATTCCGTAGTAGATGCTGAAACAAGTTCAGCATTACACACTTCCACGACCGCTACTGTGGTGCTACATTGTAATAAATAAGTAAATCTTCGGCAATATCAAAAAATAAAGGAGCAGCAGTCTCGGAACCCCAGCTTGATGATTCCGGTTCCTGAATGACAACAAGCATCAGAAAAGCCGGATCTTCAGAAGGAGCAAAACCGATAAAAGATGCAATCGTTTTTGAGGCATCATATGTTCCTTGGACAGCAATTTGAGCAGTACCTGTTTTTCCTCCAAATGTAAAACCTTCCGGAATATTCCATTTGGCTTCAGCATGATTGACAGTTGAAACAAGCATTTTGCGCATTATTGCAGATGTTTTATCACTCAAAACCCGTTTTTGAATGACCGGTTCACGTGTTTTTGTCTGTCCGTTTTCAATTACTTCTTTAACGACATACGGTCTCATCAGATATCCTCCGTTTATGACCGATGCAAAACCACGAACAAGCTGTATTCCTGTCACGGAAATCCCCTGTCCGAATGCCATAGTTGCTGAATCAATCGGATACCAGTTATTGAGAGTTTTAACTTGTCCCGTTGCTTCACCCTGAAGATCAATCTGGGTATAGTCACCGAATCCGTATTTATCTTTTATGTATTCGTACAGAAGTTTATTCCCGAGCTGTTGACCGATGTACACCATCCCGACATTTGACGATTTTTCTAAAACATGTGTCATTGATATCTTGCCTTCGTATTCATCGTTCCAGTTTCTGACTGTATATCCACCGATTTTGACAGCACTTGCTTCATCAAAAATCTGATCGGGCTTTACTTTTTTTTCTTCTATCGCGGCTGCCATCACCAGCGGTTTAAAGGTCGATCCCGGTTCATATGTACTTGATATCGTCCAATTAGCAAAATCTCTTTCAGAAAAATCATAATACTCTTCCGGATCGAAATCCGGTAGACAGCTTAATCCGAGAATTTCCATAGTCTGCGGTTTGACGGCGATTACACACCCGGACTTTGCTTTATATTTTTCAACTCCGGCTTTCAGGTGTTCTTTAATAATATGCTGTACCGATTTATCAATCGTCAAAACAATATCCCTTCCGTTATCAGCCTCTACACGCTCCTGACTACCCAGGAAAATCGGCCTGTTCATCATATCCCGCTCTGATTTAAGAACGCCCGGAAGTCCTGCCAGATCTTTGTCATAGTATCCTTCAACGCCGAAATAGCCGACCGATTCCCCTTCTGAATCCTTCCCCAGAAATCCGGTCAGATGAGCGGCTAGCGATGCTTCCGGATAAAAACGTTCTTCTTCTTCCTGAAATCCCACTGACTCAAGGTGTAATGATTCAATTTTCTTTTTTGTTTCACGATCGATACTGCCCTTTACGGCAACCCAATTTTTATCCATCTTGATTCGTCCGGATATCGTCGCTTCTCCCATTTGGAGAATATCATCTAAAACTTTTACAACATAATCCTTATTCGTGACAAGCTTCGGCTCAACATATAAAAGATATTTGGTTTGATTTACAGCCAGTGGTTCCAGGTTGCGATCAAGAATCCGTCCGCGCTCCGGATTTATTTTTTTGGTTGTGGTATAGTCCGCTGAGTAGTAGGTCGGTGCAATAATCTGAAGATAAAAAAGTCGAACGATGATTGCAAGGAGAATAAGACTGAAGAATCCAAAAATAATGCGGAGCCTATTCATAATTACTTGTTGAGAGCATACTGTGGTAGCTCACTATATATGGGATCATTATACTTCCCATAATCAAGTTCTGCAGCAAGTGATGCGGTCAAGGTGTATGACTCCATTTTATAAATCTTTTGTTCATATTCTACATTTTGCTGTCTGAGTGTTGAAAGCTCGTTTTCATAGTAGTGAATTTCATTACTGATTGAAATACCTTTTACAAAAATGGTGATATTTATGCCAACAAGAAGAATAATTAGTCCGAGAATAAAAGAGTTAAAAGTCAATTTCATATTTTTACGATTACTCTGAGTGTTGCTGATCTCTCAAATGTTTGTAATTTTCTGCTCTTTTGAACAGAAATTCTTTGTTGTTTTAATCCTTTTGATCTCACAAACGCTTTCACGATACGATCTTCGACCGAATGGAACGATATAATCACAATCCTTCCGCCGACTTCCAATATATCGTACGCACCTTCCATACCTTTTTGAATCTGAATGAGCTCATCATTGACGATAATCCGCACAGCCTGAAAAATCCGGGCATAGGTCTTCTCAAGTACCCTTCCCTGCATGCGTGTCGCTTCAATGATGATATTTTTAAGATCTTCGACTTTCTCTATTTGCTTTTTGGAACGGTAGACGACGATTCTTCGTGCAATTCTTTCGGACGATAAATCTTCTGAGTATCTCGTAATACGATCTGCCAATTCTTCATATGTCGCTGTATTTAAATACTCATATGCCGGTTGTCCTTCATCTCCGAGTCTCATATCAAGCGGTTCTTCATCATGTTTGTAGGACAATCCTTTTTTCCCAGTTTTGAGTTGTACCATCGAAAGTCCAAAATCAAAAAGCACTCCGGCAATAGGTGCAAAGCTTTGTTCTTCGGCAATTTTTTTTATATCTCCATAGTTACCGTGAACGACATTCAGCTCTTCTTCCTTTGATGACTGAACTTCATCTGCATCAATACCGAGTACATGTCCGCCTTTGGCTTGAATAAGTCTGGCATGACCTCCTTCACCGAATGTCGCATCTATATACTTTTTCCCTGGCTGTACATTGAGTGCCTCAACGGCCTCCTGTAAAAAAACGCTGGTATGCATAATTAGTCCTGAACTTTTACAACGTACTCATTCCATCTCTCTTTCGCCCAGATCTCAAAATGATCTCCTACTCCTGCGATTGTGACGATCTTTGAAAGTGCTGCAAACTGCTGTAGCTGCTTCGGCAAGACGATTCTGCCCTGGTCATCAAGTTCAATGTAAACCGTTGATGAAAAAAGCATTCTTCGCTTATCAATATGCTCTTTATCTAATAGTGAAACATCGAGTAAATTCTCCGCCCGTGCTTCCCAGTCTTCTTTGTCGTATCCTGCTAAACAGTTGCCGAACCCTTTGGTGATTACAACTGTGTTGTTGTGAAGAAATTCCCGTATCTTTTTCGGGAGTGCGATACGCCCTCCTGCTGTGATCGAAATTTCATATTCACCA
>Ga0210057_1008246_pt1 | contig 12380 bp, 10 predicted proteins | sample CryGeyCG2114_010_2_FD_183968 | JGI IMG/M metagenome (GOLD analysis project Ga0210057, IMG submission 183968) | Groundwater microbial communities from aquifer - Crystal Geyser CG10_big_fil_rev_8/21/14_0.10 (SPAdes) (version 2) | ecosystem: Environmental > Aquatic > Deep subsurface > Groundwater ...
TGCTGGGGGACTTGGATTCGAACCAAGATAGCGTGCTCCAGAGGCACGAGTCCTACCATTAGACGATCCCCCAGCAATACACTCAAAAGGTTACAAAAAGCCTTTTCATTTCCGAGGGAGCGTCGTGCGTATGTTTTGCATACCATTAGACCTTTCCCCCAATTTCGTTAACACCATTTCCAAACGAAGAAACTATATCATATTTTCTCATGCATATATATTCTCTTATTCGTACGAATAAGAGAATATACCGAGTGGAGCGATTAAGATGTGTCCATTTCCAAAACGGGATGATGCGTTTGTTATACTTTATTCATAGCGATTACCACATAACAGAAAGCTATGAAAACACTAATCGGAATTATCATTGCTCTGGCGGTTCTTGGCGGTGGGTACTACCTCTTCGTACAGACCTCCTCGGAAAACGGCGAGGCCGTGATGGAAGACACCCACGAGGGTGACACGATGATGGAAGACGAGGGAAGCGCCATGATGGAGAAAGACGGAGAAGCTCTCGGTGACGGCTCAATGATGGAAGACAATGGCGCGATGATGGAAGAGGAAGCGGTGAAAAAATTCACCGTCGAGGGCGGTAAATTTTACTTCTCGCCGGCTACCATGACGGTTAAGAAAGGGGACACAGTGCGTATCACCTTCAAAAACGTCGACGGTTTCCATGATTTCATCATCGACGAATTTAGCGTCGCGACGAAACAGATTAACACGGGAGAAGAAGCGACTGTTGAATTTGTCGCGGACAAAGCGGGTACGTTCAATTACTATTGTTCGGTCGGCAACCATCGCCAGCTGGGCATGGAGGGAACGCTCACTGTCGAGTGAGCGCGTAAAATGATTGACGTCCGACGTCAATCATTTTCGCTAAAAATAGACGCACCAACCAAAAAACCCCGCTCTATGTGGGGTTTTTGTTTTTGCGGTTTGCGAACCATCCGTCGAGGCTGAACCTGCCGGGACCGGTAAACGCAAGACTTAAAAATGCCGCTGCCAATCCCCAATCACGTACGCCTGCCGGAGAGAGGCCGAGCGAGAGCGCGATGATCGCCAGGTGGAGCGCGCTAAGCGCCGCAACAACACGCGTATAAATCCCAAGAACCAGAAGCGCGCCGAGCACCAGTTCGCCCGAGCCGTTCAAAAGCACCACCGTTTCAAGTGGTAGTGGGCTCTTGGCCGCAAGCTCAAGCGGGATGAACCCAATCCAGAACGACGGGTCGGAAAGCTGTTGAGCGCCAAACCAAAAGAGCACGAATGACAAACCGATGCGCGCGGCAAGAAAACCGTAATGGTTCATACAGATAATGATACCAGCCCTATAAAGAACCCTTCTTCGCCATCGCGGCTTTCATGAAAGCGGTGAACAGCGGGTGTGGCGTAAGCGGACACGCTTGGAGTTCCGGGTGAAACTGCGTGCCGAGCATGAACGGGTGCTCTTTCTTTGGAAGCTCGGCGATTTCCATCAGCACGCCGTCAGGCGACGTTCCCGAGAACACCAGTCCCCCGTCTTCGAGCTGTTTGACATACTCTGGGTTCACCTCGTAGCGATGGCGATGCCGCTCTTTAATCAGCTTATAGGTTTTAGGTTTGAGCTTATAGCTTCCAGAATTGAAATATGCATCAAAGGCAAGGGTACCCGGGAGAAGATGCGCCGGGTATGAACCGAGCCGCATCGTGCCGCCGTAGTGCTTTTTCTGAATGATATCTTTTTGATCCGGCATAACGTCAATAACCGGGTGCGGGGTGTCGGGGTTGATTTCAACCGTATGTGCGTCAGGAATGCCGAGAACGTTGCGCGCATACTCAACAATCATCAGTTGCATGCCGTAGCAGAGACCCAGGTACGGAATCTTGTTTTCGCGCGCGTACTTGATGACGCGTATCTTTCCTTCGATACCCGTTTCACCGAACCCCCCGGGAACGATGAGGCCGTGGTAGCGCTCCAGAACTGAAAGCTTGGCGTCCGGCTTCTGGAAATCTTTCGAGCTGATCCAATCGATGTTCACCTTGGCGCCCACTTCGGCCGCCGAGAATTTCAGCGCTTCGATGACGGAAAGATACGCGTCGGAAAGGACAAAATCGCCCGTATCAAAATACTTTCCCACGATGCCGATGTTGATTTCGGTGGTCGCATCCTTGATTTTATGCACGAATTTCTTCCATTCGGTAAGATTGGCCCGCTTCTTGCTCTTCAGGTTGAGGATATCCAAAACGACCGACCCGACCTTCTCTTTTTCAAAATTAATCGGCACGTCGTAGATAGAATCAACGTCCGGCGCGGAAATGATGCGGTCCACGCCGACATTCGAACTCGCCGCAATCTTTTCCTTGCGTTTTTCGTCAAGCGGAAATTTGGAACGCGCGATAATCATATCCGCCTGTACGCCGTAAGAGTTCAACTGGTGCACTGCGTTTTGCGTCGGCCGGGTCTTCATCTCTCCCAGCGTTCCCGGAACCGGCAGGTACGAAACGAGCACGAACCCGACATCTTCGGGATGTTCGACCTTCAAAACGCGCGCCGCTTCGATGAAAAGCGCGTTCTGGAAGTCGCCTACGGTGCCGCCGATCTCGATGACCGAGATGTCCGAATGGTTCAATTCTCCCGCGAGCCGGTACCGGCGGATAATTTCGTCGCGGACGTGCGGCACCGCTTCGACGCACTTGCCGCCGTATTCGAGATTCCGTTCCCGCTCCAACACGGCGCTGTATACCATGCCGCCGGTCATGTAATCGTCCGAGGAGAGCGGGATATTGAGGAAGCGCTCGTAGTTCCCCATGTCTTGGTCGGTCTCGAGGCCCGATTCCAAGACGAACACTTCCCCGTGTTCCGTCGGGTTCATGGTTCCGGCATCGATATTGAGATACGGGTCGACCTTGACCGTGTTCACCCGGTACCCCTTGTTCTTCAAAAGGAGCGCGATTGAGGACGTGGCGATGCCCTTGCCGACGCCCGACATCACGCCGCCGATGACAAAGAGGTATTTATGACCTTTACGAGGAGAGCTCCGCCCGCGCTTTTTCTTTTCATCACGCGAACGTTCCATAATCCAAAAATAATAACATAGGAAGCTTCTCGCGACTAGGTTCCCGCTGTCAGGTTCGGAAGTGGGCTATCAAAGCCGGAAGCTCACAGCGATACGCTGAAAGCTAAACTGATAAGTACTTGCGCACCGCAAGGAAGCTTGAAATCGCCCCCAGCAAGGCACCGATACCGATCAGGGTGAGTACGAACAGGAACAACTGACCCAGGTAGAGCGAAAAGATGTCGACACCGAGAGTGTTCACCGTAGCGTCTCGCAGGAGGAATGTGAGCGGGAAAAAGAGCGCGAGTGCAATCACCCCTGAAATGATGCCATAGAGGACCCCCTCGACGATAAACGGCCCTCGGATATACCCGTTCGAGGCGCCCATGAGACGCATGACGCTGATTTCTTCACGCGCCGTGTAGATGGCAAGCCTGAGCGTGTTGAACGTAATCATGATTGACGCGAGCGCAAATAGAAATATCACGACATACCCGAAACGCTGTACATACGTCGTGAGGCGCTCAAGCTGGTCAATCACCGCTTTGTTTTGGGTATAGTTAATCGATTCGATAAAGGGTTCGTTTGAAGGGGTCACGGTACGGTCTCCAAGAAATTGGGCGATGCCTTCGTACTGCGAGGGCTCCTTCGCTTTTATGGATATCGTGGCGCCGAACGGATTATCGGCAAGCTCGTCAAGCGCCTGCAGGGTCAACTGGTCGTCTTGGTGGCGTTCTCTGAAGTTTTGCAATACTGTTTCGCGGTTCGTGTATTCGACGTACGAAACCTCGGGAAGATTTTTGATTGATTCGGTCAGATCGAAGATATCGCCTTCGCTTGCGTTCGGCACGAAGTATACGTTGACGTCTACCTTATCTTGAACGTAAGAAACGAAGTCGCCTACGATGCCGTTGAGGAACATCAATGAGCCGATGATGGCAAGCGTCATGGTCATGACAAAGATTGACGCTAACGAAACGAAACCGTTCCTGAGAAAGCTGACCACCCCGCTTCGTACCACCCGCCGTATGTTTACCCACAACATAAATAAATTTTACAATACATACCGTCCCTCTTTATCGTCCCGCACCACGCGGCCGTTGTCCATGGTGATAACCCGCTTCCCCAGGGAATCGATGACACCTTTATTGTGGCTGGTGAGGATGACGGTCGTGCCGAGCTCGTTGATGCGCTTCAGAATCTCGACCACCTGGTACGTGTTGATGGGGTCGAGATTCCCCGTCGGCTCGTCGGCCAACAAAACGTCCGGCTGGTTCACAATCGCCCGGCCGATGGCGATACGCTGGCTTTCGCCTCCTGAAAGCTCACGCGGGAAGTTCCACGCTTTTTCGGACAGGTCCACCAGCTCCAAAACGTGCGGCACATCGGCTTCAATCTCCTCGTCGGTGCGCCCGGCGGCTTCCATCGCGAACGCGATGTTTTCATAGGCCGTCATGTGCGGAATGAGGCGGAAATCCTGAAACACGGTGCCAATCTTCTTGCGGAGCGTGTGCAGGCGCGAGCGCGGGATGTTGTGGATATTGACCGACTCGAAAAACACCGCTCCGCTGGTGGGCCGCTCTTCGGCGAGAATCATCTTCAGTATGGTCGTCTTGCCGGCGCCGGCGTGCCCGACAATCGACACGAACTCTTTCGGCTCGACCGAGAGGGTGACGTTTTCAAGCGCGACGGAATTGTCGGAATACACTTTCGAGACGTCGTCGAAGTAGATCATGTAGGAAAAGCTTTTGGGTGTCAGCTGTCAGCGTCTTGGTTAAAAGCTGAAAACAAGAAGCTGACACCTGAAAGCCCCCCTATTGTACCGCATTCTGTGCCGCGTCTATGAACGTATCCAGTTCCCCGCCTAATACGGCTTCGACGTCATGAACTTCTGTGTTGGTTCTATGGTCTTTGACCAGCTTATACGGATGCAGCACGTACGAGCGTATCTGATTCCCCCATTCGATCGACGTCGTGGCGGCAATCGAAAGCCCTTGCCTCTCCTTTTCCTTTTTCTCTTCCTCGAAGCGATAGAGTTTCGCCTTCAGAAGCGCCATGGCGCGCTCGCGGTTCGCCTGTTGGCTTCGCTCGCTTGAAATGTGGACGGAGAGATTGGTTGGTCTGTGGACAATTCTGACGGCAGTTTCGCGCTTGTTTACGTTCTGTCCGCCCGCGCCGCCGGACTTGGCGAACTGAATATCAAGGTCATCATCTTTTAGCTCAATTTCCTCGTCCGCTTCGATTTTCGGCAACACTTCAACCAGCGCGAACGATGTCTGGCGCTTGGCGTTTGCATTAAACGGCGAGATACGAACCAGGCGGTGTACACCGGCTTCGTGTTTCAGCCGGCCGTACGCGTTCTTTCCATGAATCTCAAACGTGATATTCCGGTATCCGCCATGGTCGTTCTGGTTTTCATGCAAGACCGAAACGTTCCATCCTTTTCCTTCCGCATATCCGTCATACATCCGGTACAGCATTGCGGCAAAATCTTCAGCATCGTCGCCACCGGCGCCCGCCAAAATGGAGAGCACGGCGTCAGAGAGATCATGCTTCGAACCGCCCTCGGCAATCGCGCCTAGGTCTTTCATTTCCTTTATCAACGCTTGTGCACGCGCGGAATCGTTCCAAAAATCAGGCTGCATCATCGCCGCTTCGATTTCCGCAATTCTTTGTTTTGCTTCGTCTTTGTTCATGTTGAGCCACCGCCCGGGCTTGAACCGGGGACCTAAGGTTTACGATACCTTCGCTCTACCAACTGAGCTACGGTGGCAAGTGAGGAGGAAAGAGGATGCTTGCATACTCTTTCTCCGAACGCAGCCAGCGCAAGCTTGTGCTTACGGTGGCGATGCTATAGAGAATACCGCAAACAAAGCAATCATTCCACCCAAGCGAAGCAACGATGAAGTTTTGTAGACTAAGACCTGGGGCTTGCGCCCAGCCGTTCCTGTTTTGGCATGTGGTTTTTCAAGCGCAGAGCGCAATGCCAAAACAGAAACGCGCGAGGAGTGGTCTACAAAACTTCCTCGTTGCGAAGCGCCTCTCTACTCCCACTCCACCGTCCCCGGCGGCTTTGAGGTGATGTCGTACACTACGCGGTTTATGCCATCCACCTCGTTCGTGATGCGGTTTGAGAGGCGGGCAAGTACATCGTACGGAATACGCGCCCAATCCGCGGTCATGAAGTCGGACGTCGTCACGGCACGAATGATGATGGGGTGTCCATAGGTGCGCGCGTCACCTTGTACTCCGACCGAACGGATATCAGGCAAGGCCGCAAGGTACTGTTGGATATCGTTTTGGAGCCCTGCTGTTTCTATTTCTTCTCGAAGAATGGCATCCGCCTCGCGCAACATGTCGAGTTTTTCTTTCGTTACTTCGCCGATGATACGAACCGCAAGTCCCGGACCCGGGAACGGCTGGCGTAGGCGTATTGCATCCGGCACACCAAGGACTTTCCCTATCTGGCGCACTTCATCCTTATACAAATCGCGGAGTGGCTCGATGAGCGAGAACGGAAGGCGCTCCGGTAATCCGCCGACATTGTGGTGGCTTTTGATGGTTGCCGCCGCGCCACCAACCGACACGCCGGATGTGATGGCATCAGTATAGAGCGTTCCCTGTACCAGCCATTTCACCTCACCCAGTTTTTTTGCTTCTTCTTCAAAAAGGTTAATAAATAATTCTCCGATGATTTTTCGTTTTTGTTCTGGGTCCGTCACGCCCTTCAGGCGCGAAAGAAAAAGATTCTCGGCTTCCACAACCTGGAAATCAAGATCGGGAAGCTCGGAAAACGTCTGTTTTATTTGGTCCGTTTCTCCGAGGCGCATGAGGCCGGTGTCCACATAGATGCAGGTAAGCCGCTCGCCAAGCGCGCGGTGCACCAAAAACGCCGCGACGGTCGAATCGACACCGCCCGACAAAGCGCACACGGCGCGGCCCTCGGGCGCGCGTTTTGAAATCATTTCAACCGCTTCTTCAACCCATTTTTTGCCAAGATTCCAGGTTTTTGGGGCTCCGGTAATCGCAATAAAATTCTCTAGTAACTTCATGCCGTTGGTGGTGTGTATCACTTCCGGGTGAAACTGTATGCCGAAGATGTTCTTGGACGCATCTTCCATCCCGGCAATCGGGCACGTGTCCGATTGCCCGACGTTCCTGAAACCCTCGGGAAGCTCGGTCACCTGGTCGCCATGCGACATCCACGTTTGCTCTACGTCGCTCAAACCCTTAAAGAGAGGAGACGACGTCTCAAGCGAAACATCGGCTCGTCCGTATTCGCGCTTTTTCCCCGCGCCGACCTTCCCGCCAAGCTCGTACGCCATCAGTTGCAACCCGTAGCAGATACCGAGTATAGGAATACCGAGCCCGAACACTTTTTTGTCGATGCGTAATGCGTTTGATTCGGAGAGGTTCTGCGGGCCGCCCGAGAGAATGATGCCTTTGTACGCCCGCAGGTCTTCAAGAGACGCATTCGGCGGAAGGAGTTCCGCATGAACGCCCTGCTCGCGAACGCGGCGCACGATGAGGTGACTGTACTGACTGCCAAAGTCGAGAACCGCGATCGTGGGGGACGTTCCGTTGTTCATACGCTACTCCTTGATGAACGACGCTTCAAACGCCCACTGCCGGCATTTCGCGATCTCGTCTTTTGAAAGAATATCGTTCTTCTCGAGAAACTCCTCCTCGTCGCAAATGTTCGACTGGTACATTTCAGGACCGTCGGTGTTGATGGTCATTTTTACCCCCGCATCGAAAATTGTGCGTATGATAGTGCGCAGTTCATCAGTGTCTTTCACCATGCTGTTTTTAAGGTTTGATGTCGGGCAAATCTCCAAAGTGATGCCGTGTTCTTTCAGCGATGTAAGAATATCGGGATGCTGTGCAGATTGAATACCGTGGCCGATGCGATCCGGGCGTATGTTTTCCACAACAAAACGCATCTCTTCGGCACTTCCTTCCACCTCACCCGTATGTATGGTAATGCCAAGCCCCGCCTTGCGTGCCCTCTCGAAAAGCGGCACGTGGGCCTTCATTGAAAATGAGCCACGGTGCGGACCGGAAACATCTATCCCGATGACGCCGTCGTGCGCGTATCTGATTGCTTTATCCAAAATGATTTCGTTTTGTTCAAGTGTAAATGTCCGATCCACTTCCAGAATAAGCCCCGCCTTCACTTCAGGGTATTCGAGCATGGCGCGACGCATACCCCAGAGAGCGGCGAGAATGATATGGTCCAGGTCGCGTTCACCGGCACGGTTCCTTCGCATTGGATTAAATTTGAGCTCTTGCAAAACCAGGTTACATTTTCGATACCCGCCACCAATGACCGAATGGGTCGACATTTCGAGCGCTTCGGGGGACGATTGAATGAGTTGGGTCAGAAGAAAATACTTGTCGGTCATTTCTTCGAGCGTCATGTTTTTTTCATGCTCATCCATCGTCACTGTGGCGAAAAAATCCCAGTAATCCTTTACGGGGAGCTTAATCCCTTGCTCGTGGGCAATGGTCCACAGTACGACGGGGTGTACCGCCGCACCAAGGTGGGTATGAAGTTCTGCTCGCGGTGTCGTGGTCCGTTGTGTCATACGTTTCCTATTTAATTATGCACTATGCGCCTTCTAGCTCGCTCGAAGAGGGTGGCGCGGGAAAGAGCGAATGCGGGTGCGACTCGGAAAGCCCGGCTGGCGTGATGCGGATGAAGCGCGCCTGTTTGGGGATATCGGCTATGGTCGCCGCACCGATATAGCCCATACCGCTTTGTATACCGGCGACGTAGCGCCTGGCAACGTCCGCCACCGGACCCTTGTACGGTACGGAGCCGGTAACGCCTTCGGGTGTGTGGTTGCCGTGCTCTTGAGAGTAGCGGTCGACCGCGTGGCGCGTAGCCAACGCTTCCCGGCTGCCCATGCCGCGATAGGACTTCATTTTCTTCCCATTTATTTCGACAACTTCTCCCGGCGCTTCTTCGCACCCCGCAAACAGGGAACCGAGCATCACCGAAGAAGCCCCGGCCGCAAATGCCTTGACCATGTCGCCGGTCGCGCGAATGCCGCCGTCAGCGATGACGGGAATCCCTCTTTTCGCGGCAACCGAAGCGACGTCGAGAATGGCGGAGAGTTGCGGAACGCCGACGCCGGAGACGACGCGCGTGGTGCAAATCGAGCCGGCGCCGATTCCTACTTTCAGGGCGTCAGCAATATCGGCAAAATCGCGCGCCGCCTCTGCGGTCGCTATATTCCCAACGATCAAATCGCCCTTGATGAGCGCCTTCATCGCTTTGGCGGCTTCGATGATACCCGGCGCGTGCGCGTGCGCGCAATCGATCGAAATGATGTCGGCTCCCGCTTCATCAAGTGCGCGTGCGCGCTCGACATCGGTCGGACCCACCGCGGCGGCAACAAGTGCGTTCGCCGCCTTAACCTCTTTCACCATTGCGACGTGTTCTTCCAGACTGCAATTCCTATGCAAAACGGCAATCCCGCCCGCCTTGGCAAGGGCGATAGCAAACGAGGGCTCCGACACCGTATCTGAAGCCGCGGCAATAAGGGGAACATCAAGAGTGATGTTTTTCGTCACGCGGGTTTTCACGTCCGCACTCTGCCGTAGAACATCGGTTTTCCTCGGTTCAAGGAGTACGTCGTCAAACGTCAAGCCAAAGGGAAATGTACTAGCCTCCATTGGAAAAGACTACCATAAAATCACAAGGATGCAATCCGCAGAATTGAAAAGAGCACGTAATTACGCTAGGATTCACAAGTTCGTTGAAAATAAGCCGATGTAGCTCAGTTGGTAGAGCGCGTCCATGGTGGGTCGTATCCCCTGCCCACTGGCGTGGTAACACGCAAGTGAATCCCGAATAACGGTTAATAGCCCAAAGAGGCCGAGACCGTGGCGCAATGAGCGATTTCGTAAATCGCTCATTGCGCCCGAACGACTGACAAGGGCATCCATCGTTGAATGGATGAAGATACAGTCTAGTCCTCTCGTATATATGAAGGAGAGGTGTAAACGAAGGACGAGGTCCCCGGTTCAAGCCCGGGCATCGGCTCAAGAATCAAAAAACCAACACTGAACCGGTGTTAGGTTTTTTGATTTTTGTGGAGCGAGGAGAAATCCATTCCGTAAACACTTGACACGAGGCGTACAATGAAAGGGTATGTATGCCATCAATTCCAGTGACCGAGTGTCGAGCATTGCCGACATTTGCACCTACTACCGTGAGCGCGCTCGAACGGAGGACGAGCGCAAAATAGGCGTTGAGTGGGAGCGCTTTGGCGTGTACAAAGACACGCTTGACGTGGTGCCGTACGAGGGGAAGCGCGGATACAACGCGATACTGCATTTTCTCAACAAAGAGAAGGGCTGGGAGATAGAAGACGCCGACGGTGAGAACATCTTCACGCTCCTTCGTGGCGAATCGCGCACCACCATTGAGGGAGACGGCAAGCCGGAAATAAGCGCTGCGCCTCACGCGTCGCTCCACGACCTTGCGAGCGAGATACGCGTCCATGCAACCGAGATAGACGAGATTTCCAAAAAGCTCGGCATTGTGTGGATACCTCTAGGCCTTCAGCCGTTCGTGGGGCAGGAAGATATACCGCTCGTTCCCAAGAAGCGCTACCGTCTGTGGGATAGGATTTTCCCCGACCACCACGAGTGGATGCACACCTACATGAAGGCGCTCTCCGGCGTACACATTAATTTCGACTACACGAGCGAGGAGCATTTGATGCGCAAAACGAAAACGCTCTACCGGCTCTCCCCCGTTATGGCGGCGATGTTCACCAACAGCCCGTTTGAACGCGGGAAAAGAGCGCCGTGCATCGGCATGCGCCGCCGGTGGATATTCGAGAGAAGCCCCGGCCAGGAGCGATTGCCGGAGGGGGTGCTTGGCGATTCCTTCACCTTTTCTTCGTGGGTGTCGTGGTACGCGCGCCAGAAACTCATCATCTTTCCCTTTAACCAGGACATCGTTGTGCCCGAGGGGTGGACTTTCGAGACATGGATGAAGGAGGGGTATGAGGGGCGCTTCCCCACGTTCTCTGACTTTGACCAGCACCTGAAGACCCGCTGGACGGATTTTCGCTTCCGCCCCGGGTACCTTGAGTACCGCGTCATCGACACGCTTCCCCTGCCCCTGGTGATGTCGGCGGCGGCGTTCGTCAAAGGGCTTGTGAGCGACCCGTCCGGATGCAGCGCGGTCGAGGAGCTGACGAAAACATGGAATGAGGAGACGATACAGAACTTCCACCGCACAGGGTGTTCGTCCGGACTTCGCGCCGAAGCAGAAGGCGTGACGCTCCAGACAATGGCGCAAAAACTCCTCGCCGTGGCGCGAGAGAATTTGGAGCGCATGAATGTCAAAAACGAAGCAGAAGAGAACGAAGCCGTATTCTTGGAGCCGATAGAGCGGCTGGTCGAGCAAGGCCTGACACCAGCCGAAGACCTCCTTGCCTACACCGCCGGCGACCCCAAAAAAATACCTGACTGGGTCGCCGCTGTGGAACAGCGTTGAACCAGACAACCATCCCAAAACTACTATGATTAATCATAGTAGTTTTCAACCTCCAATCCAAAGGATGCCGAGGATACACAAAACATGTCAAGGCGTCGCCTTGACATTAAAGGGATCATCCCTTAACGCCCGTCATCAACCGCGTGCTCATGGTACCCAACTGCAACGACGCTGCTTGCGATGATCCAAAACAGGAATTCTTCAAGCGGAAACGAAAGGGTTCCGATGGATACGGCGCCTACGTACTGTCCGGGAAAACTCCACAAATCCGCAGAAAGCGCTGTAATCTCGAATGCGAGAAAGAGAAAGATGAAAAATGGAGCGACAGCAATTGTTTTCAGAAAAAGTCTCGGTTTTCTGAACACAACATACGCGTATGGAAGCAATGCAAAACTGCCGAGCCAAAAGTAGGTAAAAGGAAACCTCAGCAGTGTTGGAGCAAACTTTGAAAGCGCCACCACCGCAACGGCAACAACAAGACCAGTACCCAGGATCGGTAGCGCACGCCTCGATATTTTTCGGGAGAAATCATATTCAACGAAGTACTCATAGAAGGCGACGATAGCAAATACCCACAGGAAATACCAGACCATAATGTCGAGCGAAACGACTCCAAAAAACCGCACCGGGAAAACCAGATCCGTGTTCGCCGCCCAATTCCACGCGTTGTTGAATTCTGCGATGTAGTCAAACGAAAAACCCCACACAATGCCGAAAGTGACAGCGCTGAGCGACACCTTCCTGATATTCGACGGCTTGCGCCAGGTCAAATACGCGGCCGGCAAGCCAAAGAACAAAAGTGTCGCGGCAAGAAAATTGAAATTGAA
>Ga0210057_1008247_pt1 | contig 12379 bp, 13 predicted proteins | sample CryGeyCG2114_010_2_FD_183968 | JGI IMG/M metagenome (GOLD analysis project Ga0210057, IMG submission 183968) | Groundwater microbial communities from aquifer - Crystal Geyser CG10_big_fil_rev_8/21/14_0.10 (SPAdes) (version 2) | ecosystem: Environmental > Aquatic > Deep subsurface > Groundwater ...
CCGCCACATCCACACCCATCACCAGATGGAGCCCGCCTTGAATATCCAGGCCATAATTCAAGCGTTTGCTTGATGGCCACCACTTGTCCTGCAAGTTAATGACATTCGGCATGACCCAAATCAGAGCCAGCAGCAATCCCAAACACGCCAAAATTGTTCGTGAACGAAGATTATTCATGTTGTATCCCCTCTTACTTTTTATTTTTTGGTTCGGAAAGTGCCTGCACGGCAGAAGCGGCGATTTGTTTTCGCAGCATTTTGACTTTGACTCCGTCAGCGATTTCAACGGTGACAAAGTTCTCGGCCAGGGAATCAATCGTCCCAAGAATTCCCGAGCTGGTGACGACTTGATCACCGCGCTTCAAGCTTTGCAAAAAACCCTCGTGCAATTTCAATTTTTTACTTTGCGGACGAATGATCAGAAAGTAAAAAATCACGAAGATAAAGATAAACGGCAGAAACATTTCAATCGCGGACGGTTGAGCTGCTGGCATCAAGGGCTCCTTTGCTGTTGTCAGACAAGGGGCAAATGGCAACATTTTTACCAAAAAGAATCAATACTTAAGTCGTTTGCGACGCAGGGACGAAGCGGCCAAAGCAGAAATCCCGAAAAGCTTTCCATCGTTTTTGTTCGATGGCTTCGCGAGCTTTCGACATTAACGCCATATAAAAGTGCAGATTGTGAATGGTGTTCAGGCGACTGCCCAAAATCTCACCACTTAAGAACAGATGGCGCAGGTAAGCCTTGCTGTAGTTCTGGCAGGTATAGCAGTCGCACTCGGGATCCAATGGAGAGTTATCTTCCCGATATTCAACGCGCTTGATGCTGACTTTGCCTTGCCAGGTATAAAGAGTTCCATTTCTTGCCACTCTTGTAGGCATGACGCAATCAAACATGTCGACACCACCGTCGATCGCGATCAAAAGATCGAGCGGAGTTCCCACTCCCATTAAATAACGCGGCTTATTTTTGGGCATGAGTGGCGCCACCTGCGGCACCAGCTCGTGCATCAAATGCATGGGCTCACCCACGCTAAATCCACCCAGAGCATAACCCGGCAGATCCACACTGGTGACTTGCTCCAAAGAATACTTGCGGTGCTGCAGGGACAGGCCGCCTTGAATGATGCCAAAAAGCAGACTCTGTTCGCGGGTCATCGCCGCTTTAGACCTGAGCAACCATCGATAGGTCAGATCCATGCTTTTTTTCACTTCTTCATCGGTGGCTGGATATTTCAAACATTCATCAAAGGCCATGATGATATCCGCGCCCAGATCCATTTGGATCTCCATGCTTTTTTCTGGCGAGATAAAATATTTGCCGCCATCCAAATGAGAGCGAAATTCAACACCCTCTTCACTCATGGTTCTCAGCTGCGACAAAGAAAAAACCTGAAAGCCACCGCTATCAGTCAGAATGGGGCCGGACCAATTCATGAATTTATGAAGCCCACCCATTTTTTGAATCAGCTTTTCGCCGGGCCTTAAATGCAAATGATAAGTGTTGCCCAGCACCACCTGAGTTCCGCAGTCCTTGAGCTCTTCGGGCGTCATGGCCTTGACCGTCGCTTTGGTGCCGACCGCCATAAAAACAGGAGTTTCAACCACGCCATGATTGGTGGTCAGAGAACCTCGGCGAGCTTCGCCATCTTGGGCCTTTAATTCAAATTTTCCTAGGGTCGAATCCATACGCTCATCCCGCTTTCAGGTCATTCAGCAACTGATACTCTCGAAAAACGCGATGAGCAGGTTCATAGCTGCATCCTACAATTTTTGCGATAGCATAGGGTGTTTTAATTCCTGCCTCGATGGCAGTCATGATATCGGCACGGATCGCCGCCCCGAACATGACCCTATTACGATACTGCTTGTTGATGCCAATAAGCTCTCTTTCTGTCAACACATCCCGCTCTCTGGCTCGAATCGCCCCCCGAGGAACCATCAAGTTGTACTTGCCCATACCAGGCTCAATACCCTTTAGCTCAATGGCACTAAGAGCTAATGACTCATCAATAAGATATACTCTATTCTTTTGTCTCTTGATCAGTCGTTTCCATTTATGAAAGCCCTGTTCAAAACCGAAGACTGCAATTGCAACCAACCAAACAGAAGGTTTTTCTCTTTGCAAACGCATCAGTTTTTCAATGATGACCCGATCTCCATGCACACTCACCCAACTGCACAACAATGAAAGAAGACGCGAGTCCTCTGCAACCGCCAAAGAGGCCTCGTAAAGAGTCCTCTCGATGTCCACCCATTCACTGTTCTTTTTAATTGCAGAGCCGCCAGACAAACGGAATCCAATGCATTTTAATTTGTCATTTAAACTGAGATTATTCATATTTTAAAGCCCTTCTCAAAACAGCAAATGCCCTGTCGACATGCTTGGGCCACAGTGGATTGGAATCTCGAAGCTTTACCCAATCAATGGATCCACTCAACTCCTCTCGAGTTGGTTTCATTTTCAGTAAATCATCAAAATCTGGACTGGTACGGTCACAATAGGCAAAAAGCTTGGACTTGATAAGATCATCCCGTCCCAAACAAGTTAGATTCATAGCTCGTCCTTGAAAAAGGTTTTGCAGTCTTAAATGCCAATTTGGTGGTAAATCTCGTTTTAAGGTTTCCGGACCATTATTGAGCCAATTGATATCGAGAAAAAATTCGGGATGTTCTTTGGCAAAATCTTGGGATGCATTTTTGATTTCTGGTGGAATATCAGGATCCAAACAATCAATGTCTTTGGTTTTTCGATCGATGATATCCATGACAATCAGCGCACCTCCACCAATCACCACCGCATGAAATTGGAGAGACTTTTTAGCAAGATAGGCATCGAAAGCAGAAATGACTTCTTTCATAGGAGTATTGTACCACACAATACTCCTTAAGAAAGAGCTTTTTGGCGCTCTAAATCTAACAGGATCGAACTAGGGTCGAATCCATACGCTGAGATCTCCATAACTAAAGAGGCGAAAACCTTTTTCTATAGCATGGCTATAGGCCGACTTCACAGTGTTCAAATCAGAAAATCCTGCCACCAGCGCCAGCAGAGTGCTTTCAGGTTGGTGAAAATTGGTCAAGAGCCTGTCCACCATCTGCCACGGATAGCCCGGTTGAATCAAAAGATCGGTGAAGCCCTGCCATTGGCCTTGATCCCCAGGTTTTAATATTCCCTGCGCCGCACTCTCGAGACTTCGGGTCGCGGTGGTCCCAAGCGCCCAGACGGAAGCGCCCCGGCTTTTAGCCTCACGAAGAGCGGCCCAGGTCTCGGCAGGAATTTCCACCCACTCTTCATGCATGGGATGATCGTTCAGATCTTCGCTGGTGACGGGCAGAAAAGTTCCCAATCCCACATGCAGGGTCAGGGTTAAAACCTGAACTCCCCGCTCTTTTAAGCTCTGCAAATCTTTGTTTGAAAAATGCAAACTGGCGGTGGGAGCAGCGAAACTTCCCGGCTTTTCCGCCCAGGCGGTTTGATACCAGGTCTGATCTTGATCCTGAGTATGCCGATATCCCCGAGCTTTCTGAATATAAGGAGGCAACGGGAGCTCAGCCACTTGCTCAAAGTACTTTTCCGCCAGGGGCTCACTGAGCTCGACGGTTTGGGGTCGGCCCTTTTCCACCAGTTTCATGCGAACACCCAGGGGCAAAGAAATCTCGGCGCCGATTTTAAGATGGCGAGAGGGGAAAAGAACCTGCCATTTTTCCGAGTTCGATTCGCTGCTAGGTACACGTCCCAAAAAAAGGACCTCGAGATCATCTTGGGCAAAAACTCGGCGCTTGAGAACCTTTGAGTCATTGATGACCAACACGTCACCGGCTGGGATTTTTTGAATCAACTCAGCAATGGTCAGCTCTGAGAACTGCTGGCCTTCGACCCACAGCACACGCGAGGGCCGGACCGGTTCGGTGGCCACCAGATGTTCGGGATAGCTGTATTGCAATTCTTTGATTTTCATCAGCTCGCTCTCTGCGTCAAGGAGCGGCCAGGGTTACCAGAAAGAAGCACCAAGGACAAAAAAAAAGCGGAGCTCATCGCTCCGCGAAGACCAACATGGGGAACCACCAAACCCACACCAGTCTTAGAACCAAACCAGAAACACTTAGGAGGAAATCACTGGAGCCTTTCGAGGGCGGTAAATCATCGCCGTCCATAAGGACGTCAAAACCACCACCGAATAAGCTCCGACAAACCATAAAACCAAACTTGCGTCAGACATCTCGAACTCCTTTCGAGCTATTGGAACCCTGACTACCTGGGGAGACTGTCCATCCTAGACATCCTCTTTTTCCCCTCAAGAGAGCTTCCTGCTCCTGCTATGAAGACATCCCTGGACCCTTGGGGGGTTAAAGTCCGAGCTTATTTTTTCATTTTTTATCGAATTTTGGGGCCTGGCCGCAATTGCCTATCCTTTAGGCTGTGGTTCGCCAAGATTTGACAAGACCGGCGGCAAATGGGATTTGTAGTTGAGATGTGCCCGGGTGGCGAAATTGGTAGACGCACTAGCTTGAGGGATATGTGTAAAGCGGAAGCCAACAACTGCACTAGCGTAACTTGTGGATTGAATTTGAGGGTTTAGGAGATTAGAAATTTAGGGTTGGTAGACGAATCGAGAGACCTCTGGTAGATGCATCGACCGACCCAGATAGAATATAGTGGTTTTTAAAATGTGTGCCCGGGTGGCGAAATTGGTAGACGCACTAGCTTGAGGTGCTAGCGCTCGAAAGGGCGTGCTGGTTCAAGTCCAGTCCCGGGCACCAACTTTTTAAAGAATCAAAAAAGTTGGATGTAAATGAAAATTGTCGAAACGAAAACCTCAACTAGAAAATCAAAACCGAAAAAGACTTCGGTAAATTACTCCAACTGGGATCCCTTGACCCAGGCCAAATATCTTTACGATCTTCATCAACAACTTGGCTCTAAGATTAACAGAGCCGAGGCCTATGAGTTGGCATTAAAGGCCGTGGGTGCAGATTAAATCGCACCTCACAATCACTTAAAAAGAGTGGCTCCTCCGTGAGCTCAATTCGACAAATCTCGGATTTTTAGTTTGATCGAATCATAGAAGTCATACGCTCCTCCATCATCTAGGCCATCAGTATGAGGAATCTTTTCTACCTCTTTGAGCTCCTGAACGCCCTGTTCATCCCATACCTCTCGTACCGCCGTAAGATTCTTGGTCCTTCGCACATCAAAGAGGGCTTTAAGCGTGAATCCGACATCGCGAACATATTGCAACTCAAACTCCATCAAGGCAGGATCGCGAAGGAGTTCTTCAGCGCGGTCATGACAACGCTTCATTTGAGCTACGATTGCCATGTTAACTGAGTTCTTCGACTTGGCAGAACTTTTGGTCTCTGCCTTAACCACTTTCTTATTCTTGGCCATACGGCCTCCTATTTTATGGTCGTATGTTTGTTGGCCCAAATGGAGCACGACCGAAACTCCATCTGCGCGTCTAGAATGTTGTACGGAGGGAAATGAAATCCGAAGGAAATCGAAGGTAGCGCCTATTTTAGACTCAAAGTGATACACAGCTCGCCCTAAGGACCACTCAATTAAACCTGAAAAATACCGATAAAAGCCTAGTGAAAAGCCGCGCACTTGATTGGAGATTGAAATGGGCAAAAAACCAAACGATGACAATACTGAGAGTGAAATCAATGAGCAGTTTAGTCGGCTGACCCAGCCCGACGAATATTTTGCGCTATTCGATCTACTTCAAAAATATAAATGGTCGAAATCCATTGAAAACAAAATTGAAGCAATGATTACAGAAGGATTTTTCAAAGGCGATCAGATCAAGATCTTCTCCCGTGAAGTTTTCGAGATGGATCAGCTATTTGGGTCTTTACTCTCTGCAAAAAGTTGGCAACGGCAATATCAAGCATTGCGAGATGTTCATGGCGGATCAAAGACTGGCCTTTCTAGAAACGCATATTCCTTAATTCTTAATATTCGCCGATCTCTGAAATCGGAGAAACGATTCGTAACCGAAGTTGAATTGAATAAGCTTCGCAAGGTTCAAGAACAACTAACCAAAAATGCAAAGCCGAAAACTGAGTTGGAATGGATTCTCCAGAGTCTAACTAAAATCACTCGAAAATTTCTCGAGGAACGAGCTTATTCAAATCTTGGATCTTCTCCTCTTTTTTCTAAGGCCGATCAAGAAGACCTCAGTCATGAAGTATTGATTCGCTTGTTACGTCGCGGTGATTACGACCACACGGCCCCCAGAGGTGTAAGGTTCGAATATCTGACAACTATTTTAGACTCAATCGTCAAGAATGGCCGCCGCGCAAAGCTGCCCGGCGGAGTTGAGATTACCAATGAAAACTCTAGGAATATTTTCTCTGGTCAAGGCGAGATAGACCAAAGCGACTACAACACCATGCGAAACTTAAAGAAAAAATCTGCTTAATGGCCATTCGATCTATTTTCTTCCGACGATGGCATGGATTGCCTCGATTGAGTCATTGGTGAGCTCGAAACCAACATAGTATTGCTGACAAACCGACAGCGTATTTCCTAGTGACTGGGCCACCAGACTCATAGAAATCCCCTTATTAAGGAGATTGATCGCATAGCAGTGCCTCAGCGCGTGAAATGTCAGATATTTTGTAGAGTCTTTTGGGAAAGCAATTTTGCAATATTTTTTCATCAGCTCTCGTGACGATTCGTCCCTATCAATGGTGGACCTTTCCTTTGAGCTTGCCTGAGTCCAATATTTGAAGGCCTCAACTCCTTCTGGAAAAATATAAGCCAGTCGAGGCTTCTTTGTTTTCGTTTGTCTTCGCACGCCCTTTCTATCAACCTGACCTGTCACTCGAATGGTGCCATTCGGAAGGAGATGGTGAGGCTCCAGTGCATAAGCTTCGCCTATTCGAAGGCCTGAATAATAGCAAAGTCTTAAAAGAGATTGTTCGATCTGTGAGGGCACATTCGCCAAAACTTTTTTGAATTCTCCCTCGTTGAGATAGGAAACTTTGGTTATATCTTTCGGCTGCTTTCGTAGTTTTACGTTGTCACGACCACAGAACTTTAAAAGCTGAGTCAATCTGGCGGTCATGCGTCTTTGCGAATTGCCCTTATATTTTTTATCGAGACAACTTTGAATCTCTTCACGACTTGCAGAATAAATTGAAAGCTGGCCGATGGTTTCAATGGCCTTCTTAAGTTCATTTTTTGCACAATACTCATTCACCAGGTAGCGAAACGAATAAACTTGCTCCCAGTAGTCTTCAAATACTTTCCAATTTTCTTCGTTATGGATATTTATGCGTTTTCGACATCGCGGATCCTTTTTATAAAGGTCTTTGATGATTTCTTTTACTTGCACGACACATTGCTCATGAGTCTGCGCTGCGATCTGAAAAGACTTATTAATTGCAATGAGTCGCTCGTCTTCAATTTTTTTACAACTCCGCTTGCCGCCTCGAACTTTGACATCCAGATAGATTGTAAATGATTTGCGACCGTAACCGGGGCCCTTATATGAATAGCGGATTAGCTCTTTGTCTTTGATTTCCATAACTCTATATCTCCTTCGAAGGGTTTTGAAGGTTGTACGGAGCTGGGTGAAGATCGAAGGAAAACGAAGGTTAGTGCTTGTATCGTTTCGGCACAAAAAAGCCTGAGTGGAATTTCCCACCCAGGCCGCCATAACTATTTAATTGGAATCGCGACGGGGGCGCTCAATCCAAGTTCGCTCTCAATTTCGTCAATTTCCTTTATCATCGAATTGAAGTCAGAAGTTTCTCCACGATCAATCCATCGCTTAAATTTTGCAACTTGGTATCCACGAGTTCTATTGGTCCTTGTGGACTTAATTCCAAGCGACGACATTCGTTTACCAAAATAGTTTTTGTCGAACGGTTTAAATCCATTGTCTGTGCACCAGCGATTGTAATCATTGTAGATTTCCCTCGCAGTTGTATTCACAACCAAGGGGCCAGCGACAACACCAAGCTCTTCAATGTAGGTTTCAACGGCATCTTTGAAACGATACTTTTCTTGGCGTTCACGAACCTCATCCTTCACGTTGTGAAGGTATCCATTCGGAACTGTTTCGTCGATGGATTGCCATAGCTCTGTGTAGTTGACCTGATTGATTGCCCACCAATCCATGTTTTCACGACAGTTTATTTCAAAAAATCGACGCATTCCGGTTTCGTCACGCACCAGAAGATCAATCGATTTATTCGAGGTCCCAATGAGGGAAACATTTTGAGGAAACGTTTCTCTCATTTGTGTATAGAGCTTTCGCGAACTGAGTTTTGTCGCTGTAACAATTTGTTTTAGGTGTTCGATATCTGTTTTTTGGCAGCCCTGCATTTCATCACTTAAGATGACAAAGTTTTCTGATAGCGCGACATAGTTTCGTTCGTCAGCAAGAGCAGAAATTGGCATATCACACCGATATTCACTGATCGATTCAAGAAGCTTGTTGAGTGCAGATGATTTTCCGCATCCTTGACGACCAGTAAAAACGAGCATCAAATGATCCTCCACTGGCAATCCCAACATTTTGCGCTTCACCTGCCAAAGCCAGTGTGCAAGAGCATATTCTTCAACAAGGCCAGGAGTTTCAACACAAGCTTCAATAAATGATTTTAGCTGAGTCCTTCCAATGGATGGAGAATGTTTCAAAAAGTGATTTTTACTTTCGAGGTATTGGCTCCAGGAAGTTCTGAGTCGTTTTTCTACGGCAGAACCTAAGACTTCATTCCTAATTGTTGAAATCTTGTCTTTACCTGGCAGCCCTCGATTGTATTTTTTGATCTCCTTATCATGAATGACCATGAGTTCGCCCAGCAGAGCTGAAACGGGCTGCTCTCGGCCATCTAGGATGATCTTTTTGGACGCTGAAATTTTAGCACCGACTTGAGACATCAAGGTGCCCACGAAGGCATCGGCATCCTCAAGGATGTCGATGGTATAAGGACTTTGCGAGACTGACATAAATACTCCTCTGGAGGCCGTCCGTAGCGCGGAATTGCGCATAGGTTGGCCTCCAGTGAGTTGTACGGAAAGGATATGGATCCGAAGGAAATCGAAGGATTACTCTATTAGTCTTAAGAATTCTTCCATCTTTTCATTGTCACTCTTGTCACTGCCGTCAGTGAACCAATTATAGACGTCCCCAGCGTAGGGCAGATCTGGCAATTGAACCAAGCGAATGTCTTTTACGACAGGTTTCAGCGACTTAAGAATCTGATCTCCAAACACTGAACCGGCCTTATCGTTATCTGGTAAAATCCGGACGATTTTTCCGTCAAAATAAGACACAAAACTATCTTTCCAGGCATTCGCTCCCCCGGGGATTGTCGTAGCTTGAAATCGCAGCCTAGAAAGCATATCTGCGCATTTTTCCCCCTCTACAAAAAGAATGCAATCCTCTGAGTGTTTCCACGACTCATATTGATAAGGGGCAAGAACCTCAGTCGTCTTTTTAGGGATCCAGAATCCATCCGCGGTTATCGACTCTTGGGTAAAACTCTTCGCGCCAGTTGGATCTTCATATCGCTTCACCCGTAAGCAGGTTTGCCCCTCAGCATTTTGATACAAGTACTCTGCAACAAGTTTAAATTGAAGTGACCTCTGTATACGTGGATAAGGTTTGACGTTTATGATGTGCCTACTGAAATTCAACCCAGACTTAAACATTTGAAGAAACATTTCATAGCTTCCAGCCCCGCAACCGGCATGACATTTCCAGAGGCCAGTTTCACTGTTAAAACTAAAACTCGGACTGCGATCATTATGAAATGGACAGTAGCTACTGAATTGGGGCTCAGTACCACGAACAACTCGCACAAAACTTTTAAAATCATAATTCATATTATTTCCTTTGTTAAAAATTAAAAAAAGGCCCTGCATTTTACAGGGCCTAGAGGAGGCAGAATCTGATTACTTTACATAGTGCTTTCTAAGGTGAACTCGCTTGTCCCCGTCAAACCAAGTGGGAATCTCCATTGAGAATGTGATCTCACCCGAGGACATGAGCGCTTTATAGATAAATGCGAAGTCCTCAGGGCCAATGCCAATCCTTTCAGCACCCTTTTTGGTACCGAGGAAAGGGCTGTTGCGAAAAACTGATTTTACCTGTTCTCGTAAGTAAAAATGTTTTAGTCGCAGCAACTCGGCCGTCGAGTTTTCAGAAATTGAAGTCATGTCGCCCAGCCAGTCCTGAACTGTCCCAGGCTGTGCAGCGACTCGGTCCTCAATCTCGGTGGCTGTAAAGCCACTTTGTAACAATGATCCCGTCATATCTGACGGCGTAAATCGATGGCTCTCAACTTCTGAGGCCGTATCGTTATCGAACTGGTCTTCCATACATTTGCTCCTTGTTGGCAGCCGCATAATTGCGGGTCTGCTTTCATAGGGGTTGTACGGAGCTGTGGGAACTACGAAGGAAAACGAAGGTAGGCGTCTCAATTTGATACTTTGAACTCAAGAATTCATTGTCGCGGCAGTCACTGCTGTCACCGAGACAGGAGTGACTGTAGTGACAGGTGTTTTTAAACTTCAAAATAAGTCAAAGATTTAGCTTTAAGCTGGCCATTGCTCCGTGTGGAACGTTTCAAAAAATGCCGTAATATATAGATGAGCAAAGAACTTTCTACAGTCGAACAACTAAGAAGTGAATTAGACCAATGGCTTTTGGACTCTAAAAATCTATGGAGAACATTAGATCCAATTCAGGCTACAAAGCGTGGCAATGTGAAGCCGTATCCTAAAATGTGGGTTAAGTTTCATCATCAACAGAAAGTTTACGGTCTTCGCGATGACACTGTCCTTGAGGCAGTTCACTGCTTTCTTGAACTCTGCGAGATTTACGGGTCTGCCGCTGCTGCATTGAAGGTCGAATCTACAAAAAATGGAACAGAAACCTTACGCTTAAAAACCGACGCTTTTGCTGTTGGCGGTTGGTATTGTTATCAACTTAAATAATCGCCCAATGGTTTACATAATGTCCATTTTGATAGCTATTGCGAACTCATGCATTTCTAGAGCCTGCCAGCTACCTGTCCGCTCTGCTTCACCTACCTTCCGAATATCTTTCTGATCTTCCATGTTAGGTGACTTTTCCTTTCGCATCCACTGGGCTCAGTTCCGCCTTTTGCCCTGATGATCCACCGGATCTTTTGAGATCGTGAATTTTATTTTTATGACCGAATACCCAAACTAAGTCGTCAGCTTCAAGAACCACCGAGCTTTCAGGGTTTAGTATTCTGGCTCCGCCTCTTTCAATTCCTACGATGAGCCCGCCGTATTGATCGCCAAGACCAATTTCACGAATCGATTTTCTAACGTATGGAGAACCATCATCGATAATCAGCGACTCAAGATTATAGAGTTCATCGTGAGGCATGGTAACAAGATTTTCTTTTGGATGAGCAAGCTCTCGAGCTGCTGCAATTTGTTCCTCTGTCCCGATAAGAAACAACTCATCGCCCGGCAGGAGCCGTTCTGATCTACTTGGTGCAAAGATTCGACGGCGCCCACGATCAATCATGCCAATTGTCGCCCCCGTCGTTGTTCTAAATTTGCATTCTTCTAGGGTTTGACCGGCAAGTGAAGAATCAGAAATCAAAATGATTTGAGCTAGAGTTGCGTCCCATGGGGCAAGCTGAGGCAGCTTTGCGAGCGATTCCAATTCGGCAAGTTCTTTCGCATTCAGATTCTTAAGAAATCGACTTTCGACCATGGAGTAAAAGCGACCAATATAATTTCTGAAGAGAAAGATCAGGATTGGCGTCGCAACTAGAACAACGAGGGGCAAAGTACGTGTGGTTGCGAAACGACTGATAATCACCTCGATAAGCACTAAACCAAGCACTACACGAATGATGGTTATACCCAGTTGAAGTCTGCGTAAGCGAAAAATGGTTTCAGCTTCCTCGCTCGGAATTTTCTTCGGAACTTTGAGGACCACAGCCGAAAGAAAGGGCGAGCAAGCTACAAGAGTTAATACACAAGCAATGAATCGAACTATACGTTCATCTCCAAATGACGAAAGTAAATAAGGTAAGCCCCATTCAGACGCCGCAAGCCCGATCCCCAGAACTACGACGGTATTGAGCAAGATCAACAGCCCATAGGTTCTCCATACGAGTCCAAGCGCACTTTCTTTACCGTTCGCTGACATCGCTCGCTCGTATTGGCTTAACCTATCAAGAAACCTCTGAGGTAAACGCCTCTCAATCCAAGAGTACATTGGATCAGAGTAGCGAATCATATAAGGAGTCGTAAAAGTCGTTACTGCTGATACAGCGATGATGATTGGATAAAGAAAATCACTGACGACATTTAAGCTCACTCCGAGCGTTGCAATGATGAACGAGAATTCACCGATCTGAGCCAGGCTCATTC
>Ga0210057_1008249_pt1 | contig 12376 bp, 12 predicted proteins | sample CryGeyCG2114_010_2_FD_183968 | JGI IMG/M metagenome (GOLD analysis project Ga0210057, IMG submission 183968) | Groundwater microbial communities from aquifer - Crystal Geyser CG10_big_fil_rev_8/21/14_0.10 (SPAdes) (version 2) | ecosystem: Environmental > Aquatic > Deep subsurface > Groundwater ...
ATAAAAAATAGTCTGTGGCTTTTAAAGATTGCGTCCTCGAAAATGAGAGGGTGAGCAATTTGCTTTTGAAAATAATTTATAATATCTTTTTCAAAAGTGAATTGTGAATAGGTATCCTTGGCCACTAGACTATGAGAGCATCCAATAAAAAATAGTCTGTGGCTTTTAAAGATTGCGTCCTCGAAAATGAGAAAAAAGGTCCTGCCACTCTGACTCACAACATTTTAAAACAAGCCTCTCTTTGTTCTTTAATGAAAGAATTCAACTTCAAGAATATCGAGAAAAAGTGGCAGGATAGATGGGAAAAAGATAAAATTTTCGAAGTAAGAGAAGAAAAGAGAAAAGAAAAATTTTATATTTTGGAAATGTTCCCGTATCCGTCGGGCGAGGGGCTTCATATGGGCCATACATGGAATTATGTAATCGGGGATATTTTGGCAAGATATAAAATAATGAAAGGATTAAACGTTCTTCATCCAATGGGTTATGATTCACTGGGACTGCCGGCTGAAAACGCGGCAATAAAATCAGGAACACATCCGGAAGACTATACAAAAAATTCAATTAAAAATTTCATAAAACAGCAAAAAGCCCTGGGGTTAAGTTTTGATTGGTCAAGAGTCTTATCCACAGCAGACCCCGAATATTATAAATGGGATCAATGGATTTTCCTGAAAATGCTCGGAAAAAATCTGGCTTATCAAAAAGAATCCGCAGTTAATTGGTGCCCGAAATGCGAAACAGTATTGGCAAATGAACAGGTCCATGACGGAAAATGCTGGAGGCACGAAAAAACAAATGTCCGGGTAAAAAACCTTAAGCAATGGTTCCTAAAAATAACAAACTATGCGAATGAACTTTATGAAGGTATAGATAATCTGGATTGGCCGGAGAAAACAAAAGCGATGCAGAAAAACTGGATTGGCAAGAGCGAAGGAACAGAAATTCTTTTTGAAATAAACAAGGAAAAATGGCCAATCTTCACAACAAGACCAGATACTATTTTCGGAGTAACTTTTATGGTAATTTCAGCCCAGCATCAAAAATTAAAAAACTTAATAACCCCCAAACAAAAAAAAGCTGTTGAAAATTTCCAAAATAAATTGAATTCTGTTTCAGAAAGAGATTTAAGTGATTTGGAAAAGGAGGGCGTATTCACAGGAAGTTACGCAGTAAATCCAATAAGCAGCGAAAAAGTTCCAATCTACGCAGGAAACTTCGTCGTCGCCGATTATGGCTCCGGAATGGTGATGGCGGTTCCAGCCCATGATCAGCGAGATTTTGAATTTGCAAAAAAATACAAAATAGAAATAAAACCAGTAATTGATGGAGGTAATGACAAAGGAGCATTTGAAGGAAATGGGAGATTATTTAATTCTGGAAAATTTAATAATCTAAATAGCGAAAAGGCAAAAGAAGAAATTACTAAGTTTCTAATCCAAAAAAAATTAGGTAAAAAAGTTACAAACTTTAAACTTCGGGATTGGGGAATATCCAGACAGAGATACTGGGGAACGCCAATTCCTGTAATTCATTGCGGGAAATGCGAAACTGTGCCCGTTCCCGAAAAAGACCTGCCGATAATCCTGCCAAAAAATGTTAAATTCGGAAAGGGAAATCCATTGGAAACTGCAACAAACTGGATAAATGTTAAATGCCCAAAATGCAAAGGAAACGCCAAAAGAGAAACCGACACTATGGATACTTTTGTTAATTCAAGTTGGTATTTCCTGAGATTTACAGACAAAAATAATAATAAAGAAATTTTCAAAAAATCAAAAGCAAATTATTGGTGCCCGATTGATGCATATATCGGCGGAGCGGAGCACGCCTGCATGCATTTGATATACTCGAGATTTTACACTAAATTTTTAAGAGATTTAGACCTCATAGATTTTGACGAGCCGGCAGCAGGATTATTTCATCAGGGTTTGATATATGGAGAAGATGGATTTAAAATGAGCAAGTCAAGAGGAAACGTAATTGAACCCCTCAATATCCTAAAAAAATACGGGGCAGACACATTGAGATTTTTTTTAGTTTCAGCCGCAAGTCCGGATAAAGATTTTGACTGGTCAGAAAAAGAAATCGGAGGAAGCTTGAAATTCATTAAAAGAGTTATTTCATTTTATGAAAACAATAAAATTGGAAAAGATTCGGAATTACTTGCAAATAAGATTAATTCTTCAGTCAAAAAAATAGAAGAATTTTACGAGACTTTCGAATATAGAAAGGCAACAATAGAAATTAGAGAATTATTTGAAATTCTTGAAAAACAAAAAGAAGCATCAAAGGAAACTTTAGAAAAATTCTTGCAGCTTCTTTCTCCAATCTGTCCGCACATAACCGAAGAACTTTGGGAAAAATTAGGAAACACAAAATTAATAACAAAAAGTAACTGGCCAAAATCTAAAGAAATAAAATCTAATAAACAGACCAAAGATATTAATGATTCAATCATAAATCACATAAAAGAAGTTATCTCAAAAGTTTCATCCCCATTCAATAAGATATTCATCTACATAATGCCGTTCGAACTTTCCAAAATTAACACTAAGAAAATAAAAGAATCTTTCAAACAAGAGTTAGAAATCTTCGCAGTAAACGACCAAAAAAAGTACGACCCTGAAAAAAAATCAAAAAAAGCAATTCCGGGGAGACCGGGTGTTTATCTTAAACAATAAAATTGCGACTTTGTCGAAATCTATAAAATATAAAATTAAGTATCCCCTAAATCTGAATGAACAGAATGTTCGGGAAAATCAAAACTGACGACCATACCAAAATGAACCATATTAGCATCTCCGATGACTTTTCATAATTATTAAGTTAAAAATAAATCAAAGAATAAAGTGATAAGGCAAGTTAAGTCCTCTCCGAGGAAACCAAGGTTTCCTACGGTTACCTTCCCTTGAGATTGTTAAATTTATACAAAACATAATTTATAATCTCCTCGTGAACGAGCATGCTTTGGTGACTTATCTAATCTGTCCAACTTATTACCAAATAACAGCCATAATTCTTTATAAGTACCTGAGATACTGCCCGTTCAGAAAACATTTTAAACACAACTTACCTGTTTCAAACATGAAAAAAGAGATGATGATAATTTTCCTATTTGCATTAATGGCAAGCCAATTAATCTTAGCACAGGAAGAAGGGAACATTCCTTCAGGAGAAGAATTAAAAGGCATAACAAAAGACATAGGAGAACAACTGAAAAATGAAAATTTCTTTGCGAATTCTTCATTCCAAAACCAAATTGATATTCCGGATTTTTTAGAAGTTCCGGTTGAAGTTATTTTTGGAATTCCAAGAGGTGAGGATGTTGGAGTTGAAAAACTAATTGTAATAATTGCTCTTTTTATTAGTTTCTTAGTTTTAATTTATGGAATTTTTGAGTTCATGCCGTTTATCGAAGGAAAATGGCTAAAGTTCTTTGCTTCTTTAATTGTTACAATTTTAATGACGATGACCGGTGCCATATTTTATTTAATAGAAACTTTATTCCACTTCATTAATTTCTTCAACTGGATTGATAAATTGGGAAAATGGAAAATTGCTGTGTCCATAGTTTTGATTGGACTAATATTTTTAGCATTTAAATTTGTGATAAACTTATTTAAAGGAAAAATTAAGGAGGAAGAGGATAATGTTGTTGTGGATGAACTTAAAATCCTAAAAGGAGTTGCCGAAGCAAATGCAGAAGCAGTTGATAAATTAAGTGAAGATAAATGAGGAGGAGAAAAATCTTCAAGAGGAAAATTTGTAAGAAAAAAATCAGTAGAAAGATACGCAAGAAGATACGGAGATGAAGAAGTTAAGAAAAGATTTGGAGAGAAAACAGACAAAGACCAATTCACATTAAAATTAAACCCTGCTTGTTTATAAATCTTTTTATTTTAAGCAGGGTTAGAAAATAAGGACTTTAAAAACCTAAATTTTCTTTTGAATTAAATAAGAAATAATGATTCAAGATGATTTAGTGATTAGAATTTTTCTATTTTTGCCCACTCCAAGTTGTAATTTCTTCTTCTCTCATTATTGCGGTAAGCTAATTATACCTATTCCTTAGTCCCAATTTTCATCTGCTGTGATAATGGGAGCAATATTTTTAGCATTTAAAATTGTAATGAATTTGTTTAAAGGAATGATTGATAAGGAGAAAGTTAATGTTTTGGGAGAGAATTTGAAGAATTTGAAAAGTTATGCTAAAGAATCAAGCGAAAATATGAAATATTTAGGTAAGTAATTTTTTTATCTATTATAATAAATTATAGAAATTACGTTATTCTCCACCCAATTCTTCAGTAGCTGTGGCTGTTCCTTTTATATGGGCAGTTGATAATTTAAGCCTATCAGAAGCCTTTTGAATTATGGATTCTCGAGCACCTTCAGATAATCTATCTATTATAGAAGATGTAGCAAAAGTAACTAAAATCGCTATCCCAAATAATGACCAAGATAAAACCCTCCTGCCAGAATCAGCTTCCAATGCCCTCATAAAAGTAAATACTGTAAATATCCCCCATAATAAAAAGGCTAAAAGTTTACCCGCAAATCTTTGCTTTCCTCCAAGATTTTGAGAAGAAATTTGGTATGTAAATGACAACAAAATTAGAAATGGGAGTCCAATACCTATGGCAAATCCGAGAGCATTATATGCAGTCATCAGGCTATAAATTTCATCAGGAGTTATATATGCAATAGATAAAAAACCAACAATTATTGCAAAAATCCCTTTAATATACCCTCTTTTCCCAATCCCTGGAATAAAAGATTCTATGGAGTATACAATAATCGAAATCAATACCCAGAGTAAATACTTCGCAACATTATCGCTAAACTGACCCCGTTCCCAATTTGCAAATAAGTCTCTTATATAATCTGTCGCAGAATCTTTCTCCTCTCCTGAAGGTGCCTTAGGTAAATCTAAATGTTGAGCAGCACTAACAAACTGCAAAGCAAAGGCAAATAAAAATATTCCAAGAATTAATAACATTAAAATTCTTTTTTTATTAAGTTGAGCATCTCTTTTCATTTTATCTTTTTATATTAAAGTTATTTACTATTTAAATGTTACCATGACCATTTTTTTATTTACAAAAGCAAGCAGTCAATACTTTGACTTTGCTACTCTTTTAATATTCCTTATTAATTCCTTTTCTGCTTGTTTCAATAATTTATTTCCGGGATTAGCAACTAAAGCTTTTCTAAGTTCTTTCAATTGTTTATTTAATTCGGCTAGATGCATTTCCTTACTAGCTAAATTTCCGGCTTCCCTTTCCTGCTTAATTAACCATCTTTGAATTGAGCCATCAAATAATAAAAATAAAACTGCAAGAACCATTGTGATAAAATAAATCCAGGAAATATTCCCTAATTCTTCAAATCGTGTTCCCCAAACTCCAAGGAATCCGACGATAAAAAATATCCATAAAATCTTTCTTGTTGTTGGACTCTCTCTTAAATTTAGAACAAAATAAGCATAAATTACAAAAGGCAGTGCAGAAGTTAATATTACCCCAAACGCGGTGTAGGGAAGAAGCATCGTTAAAACTAAATCACTTTCAACTAAAAATCTCGTCGAAAGAAGCGAAACGGCAATTGTAATTATCCATACTATTACTCTATTATCATCATAATTAAATGCGTCCATTTTTCTAAGAACAGAGAATACAACGGCAAGAATAATAAAAAGAAACAAAATTCTCTCAAATAATAATTCCCCACCGCCGAGGATTACAGCAAAAAAAGGACCTAAAAAATTTTCAAATAAAATAATCAGTTGGTTCATTCCATATCCCAATCCATAAATAGGGTCTGAAATGTAAGCTGACACCAAAGTAACATAAGAAAATAAAAAAATCAAAACACCTGCAAATTTCTTCATGATTCTTTATAATAAATCAACTTTATAAAATTATTTAATTTATAGGTACCCATAGTAGTTATAAAAAATTAAAGAGGGCCTAATAATTCCTTTATCCCGTCAGGATAAAATTGATATTATAGCTGTTCTTACAGAACAGGGATTTGATGTTATTTATTAATTAGGTAATAAGTTAAATAGATTCTGTAAGTTGCTGGGGAGTATGCTCGTTCACGAGGAGATTACAAATTATGCCTTGTATAAAATCAGTCATCACAAAGAGGACTTAACTTGCATTGGCATTTTATTCTCTGATTGAAAGTTTTTTTATATAATTTAACAGATAAAATACTTTGCCCTGATTTAATATTTCTTTAAATTTAATAGCTATGAAAACTCATGTGGATATAATGTTTATGCTGAAAGTCTTGACAATTCATCCTCCAGTGCATCTATTCTCCTTCTAACTACTTGAATATCCGCGTTGGCTACCCCCCGTTCACGCATACTAATTAACAAATCTTTATCTTCGTCTATTTTATCCATCACTTTATGTTTCCTCTTTAAATCTGCATCGCTTAACTTCTTTTCTTGTTTAATTCTTTTCCTTATTCTTTGAATAGTTCCATCATAAATTAGCATTAAGAAGGCAAGGACTGCAGTAATAAAATAAATAAACGAAAACCCGCCAAGTGTTGCTAAAGTAGTTCCCGGAGCTGGAGGTCCAATAAAATTGGTATCTCCATACCTTGAAATCCAAAGCCCAATATAAATTACAGCGAAAAATATCCACGCAATTTTCCTCATAGTTCTTTCTTTAAATCCCTCTACAATAAAAAAGTACAAAACAAATGGAAGCCCAGCACTTACAGCAACTCCCAGAACAGAATAAGGTAAAATTGCCGCCTGAACAATATCGGCTTCTCCAAACCACCTTATTGAAAGAATGGATACAGCAATGCTAACAACCCACAAAACCCATGGCTTCTCTGAGAAAAAATCAACTTTACCCAATACAGACAGAATAATCGCGAAGATAATAAATAAAAATAAAACCCTCGCAAGGAAAGTTTCTCCACTTTCTGTTTCTCCAACAATCCCCTCAAGAAGAGGTCTAAACAATTCATAAACAGCTTTCCCGCCTTCCTGAACTCCATTTATTATTTCTTCAGTCGGAGCAGAACTTACATATTCGAGCATAAACGACACTAAAATTATCGATAAAACAAAAACACTCAAGACTTTTTTTCTATTCATCATAATATTATTTTGTAGTTCTCTTTATTTATAAACATTTATATTTTAATCCTTCCGATACGCAACAATTTTCCTTCCCTTTCCCTCGCCGGAATATATGGGAACTTCTTCGCTCGCATGCTCAATTTTCTTTTTCTTAGAAGAACTCTTATCAGTCAAAGAAAAAACAACCCCTAAAATTATCAAAATTATCCCGGCAATCATTATATATTTCTTGTCAAGATTATTTAAAAAATCCAAACCCAGATTTATCCCGCCAAAACTAACAACCATTACCAATATTCCGACAACCGAAATAATGTACCCCACCAATTTTTTCATGCTTTACTTAGTTCTTCTATATTTATAAAATTAACTTTATTATGGATGTAAAGTAAGCAGGAGTTAATTTGGAGCTGGGAGAAAATAGATGGTTGAATTTAATTAAACTGAGTGTTCGGTAAAAAATATCTCTTTAGGAACCTAAGACCAAAAAGAAAGTTTTATAAACAATAAGAAATCATCTAAATCCATGAAAACTCAAACACTTATAGGAGCAAAGGCGTTCCCAAACGCTGGTTGTATTCACTGTTTGTAGTTGGGCTTTTATTAACTTATTTCTGAAATATTGTGGGGCGAAAGGCACAAATCTAAGTGCTGGTTTTTTTATCACTTCTAACGCAGATTACTTTTTCATAGGCAGTAGTAGCTCAGTTGCAGAGCAACGGATTGTGGCTTCGGAGACGAGAGTTCGATTCTCTCCTATTGCCCCTAATCTATTGAAAGGAGGTATTTTAATATGGAATCTATAGTTGTAAGAAAAATATCTCCTGCAGATGTTGAAAAACTTTCCTCTGTTTACAAAGAAGTATTCAGTGGTTTTCCTTGGTATGAAGAAAGAGTTTGTTCAGGTGCAAAATTACAGAACGAAAGTGAAAGATGTAATGTACAATATACTTCTAGGCAAATTCCTAAAGATTACCAATGGCCTTTAGATGAAATAAAAAGAATAGGGGTAGTTGGAAATGCAAAAGGATTAGAATCTTGTGTTGTATGTGAAAGAGGTTTGATCGACTTCTATCCCAACCTGGTAAATCAAGACGACCTTATTAGAGAATCTTTATCTAAGGATGGTTTTATAGGATGTCTACTAGAAGATGGAAAAAATCCTTTTGGTTTTAGTTGGGGTTATAAAGTTCCTATAAAAACAAGAACAAAATCTGTAAACTTTCCTATAATTGCTCCTATGCTTGATTCAGCAGGCGTAGATTTAGAAAAGACATTTTATGGAGCCGAACTAGGTATTATAGAAGAAAAACAAGGTTCAGGAAGAGGATTATTAGCTTCTGCTGTGAGACTTAATGGTGCAAGATTACAGGATTATGAAAATGTTGTAGTAAGAACTAAAAATGGAAGAGTCTTATCCATTTTGAAGAGAATATTCTCTGGACAGGAAGGAAGAATGCTTTTTGTTGACCCTGAAAAAAACGCACCATGGTATGCCTGGAGATTTGAGTCTTTTGATAAGGAAAGAATTTCAAACCTTCTTTCTGGTCTAACACAGGAGTAGGATTATGAAAAGTAACATAAAGGTTATTGAAAAGAAAGGAATTAAGGAAGGAAAAAACTTAATTGTACTTATAGGTGTGCACGGCAATGAGGTTTGCGGTATTAAAGCTGCAGACCTTTTGCTTCCTAAATTAAAAATAAAATTCGGAAAAGTCACATTCATCTATGCAAATCTTGAGGCAATTAAGCAAAATAAAAGGTTTGTGGAGCAAAATCTCAATAGGTGTTTTTTCAGCCGACAACCGTCGGACATAGAACAAAGTTTAGAAGGAAAGACCGCAAGAGAAATTATTCCTTACCTGGATAAAGCGGATGCTCTTTTAGATATACACGCGAGTTTGACTAAAGACTCTGTTCCTTTTGTTATATGTGATGAGTCAAATATAGAAATAGCCAAAATATTAAATCCAGAAAAAATAGTTTGCAATATAGATAAATTTCATCCTGGTTCAACCGACGGATATATGAATTTACAGAATAAACCAGGTTTTTGTTTTGAGTGTGGATATGCCGATGACCCAAATACTCAGAATATTGCTGAAAAAGCTATAATCAACTTCTTAACTTATTATGGGATTATCGAAGGAAAAACTATTGTCTCTAAAACTAATCCGTCAATAATAAAGATAATTGATTTGTATAAAAATAGATACGGCTCTTTCAAGGTTAAAAGATATTTTAGAGATTTTGAAAAAATGAAGGATAGAACTTTAATAGGATTAGATGAAGATAGGGAAGTATATGTTGATAAAGGAAAGGTTGTTTTATTTGTCAGAGACAGGGAAAATGTTGGCGAGGAATGTTTTTTGATTTGTGAAGAAACTTAAATATAAGCAAAATTTTTTATCTACGAAGGTCAGTTTAATTAATGTCCTGACGTTTACTTTACAGCTCACTTTATTAAAAGAATAGACTTTATTAAAAGAATAGAGATTGCCCATTCACTTATTTAAAAATTCTTATCTTATCCACCGGAACATCGGTTTTCTCCACTAATCCAAATTATAAATCGGATACTAAATTCTCCGAATAATAAGCACTTCGCACAAATTAATAACCATAAGAAGTTTAGCAACTTAATCTAAAGACAAATGTCTAAAAAATCTGAAGAAAGAAATTTAACTTTAACCGACTCAATCCAACAATGCCCAATAAGGTGCTTAATAGATTTTTAATTATTTTACTTCTACTCTCCCCAACATATATAAGACTAATAACCCCAATTTTACCACAACAATATATTTAAATGAACTTTTTATAAAACATTTATGGATAAATATGTTTCAATAGTTTTAGGTTTAATCTTAATGCTTATTCCGATTTATTTATCAATCGCAAATGTCTGGCAAATTGGAACCGCGGCACTCATTCTACTAAAAGGCGGAATTGCTTGGATTGTTTTATTGGTTGGATTGGTACTTATCATGACAGGACTAATGGGGCTTAAAGAAGATTAAACAGAAACTTTTCTAAAAAAATCTCTGCTAAACTCTCCCAAAATCTGCAATTTATTAAACATTATTTTAAATATTAAAATTTTAAAGAAAGAAATTTAATCTAAATAATAAATAACAACATTTTTCGTCATCAAAAATTATAAACTTCCAAAAAATATAGTGGAGAAACCTGCAAGGATTTTCTTCTGCGTTAAGAAAATTTAAATCTCCTATTTTGGGGGAAGAGATAACACGCGTTATTCTGTACTGATATTAGAAGAAGGCTGCAAAACTACAACTACCGCACTTAACCTTTGATTAATTTTTGCAACATATTCTTCAAGTTCTGGTTGATTTTCAATTAAAGGAAGTATTTGCTCTCTTAAAATTATTTTCTCCTCTTCCAGGGAACCTGCCCTTGCCCAAGTAAGCAATATTTCTAAGGATTCTCTTTTTGCTTCCAAATTTCCCTGCACAACTATATTTTTTATTAGAGGAATATATTTATTTTCGGCATCTTCGTCATGATAAATTCCCAATGCTGGTGTTGATTTAATAGCATGTAAAATATCCTGATGTTGAGGGGTTTTTAAAATATTAAAAATCTCTTCTTCAAGATATCTTATTGCGCCTCTACAATAATCATTATACTTTGCTTCATCCGTCGGTGAATCTGCGTTATCTATACAGATTTTAATATCCTGATTATTAATTGCAGACTTTACATAACACATTTCAGGATCATCAATTCCACTACAGTCTACTGAACCAGTTTTAGAATTTTCAATAGAGGTTTTAGTCAAACAACGTTGTTCAAATCCTTCATAGGACAAATATGAATTTAGATTAGGAGAAATTATTAAATAACAAAGATTTTTTGAATTTGTAAATGTCGCCAAACCGAAAATACTGGGGTTGTAAAAAAATAAAACAAAAAGTATTAAGAAAATTATACTAAAAACCCCAAGATAAATACCCAAATTATATTCAAAATCTTCTCTTGTTTTTCTTTTTATAGACAAAACCAACCCAGTTATAAAACTAACCAAGCCGAAAAATAAAGATGTTGGAATAATGATAATACCAGTCGTTAATCCCTTATCATCGATGCTACTATGGTCTCCTAGAAACCAAAAGAAAATTATAGAAAAGAAGATTAGTAAGGAAATTATTAAAGAAGAATAAATCTTAGACTTTAAAGAATTCTTTGATTTAGTTAATTTGTTAATTGTTAAAATTGAGATAAACAGCCCAGAGATTAACAATATGAGATGAAGAAACATAGTGAATCCGGAGGAGGTTGCAGAGTATATTATTAATGCAAGGAGGAAAAAAATTCCTAAAATACTTACTATTGATTCTGCCTTATCCATAAAGTAAAATAAAAAGAATATGTTTATTAAGTTATCGTCTTGAGATGATTCTGGACAGAGCTCCAATCGAAAAAAACAATTAATATCAACCAACACAGCTACATCCCAAATTAAATTTATAAGTTTCATTCATAAAATAGGGTGGGGCGAACGATTTGCTTTTGACAAATAAAAAATCAACAAAAGTAAATCGTGAGTTGAAATCACCTCACAAAGAGTTGGGGATTTCCCCAAGGGTGGGGAAAAGATAATGAATGAAACTTACCAATTTGGGATGGGGCCCAACAACACATTAAATATTTAAAGCACCACCTCTTAAAATCTGCATGAAAAAAAAGGAATTAAAGAAAGATAAGAATTCGCTTCAAAGCATTCTTCGTTCGAAAACTTCGTTCGGCCAAAAGTCCGCCGACATTCTTGCAAAATATGCAGGTAGCTGGACATTCATTATCTTCTTTATTATTTTTTTAATTATATGGATAGCAATAAATATTTATGCCTTGATGAATGTCTGGGACCCTTACCCATTTATTTTATTGAACTTGATTTTGTCTTGTCTTGCGGCACTTCAGGCTCCGATAATATTAATGAGCCAGAACAGACAGGCACAAAAAGATAGAATAAAGGCTGAATACGACTACCAAGTTAACAGGAGAGCCGAGAGAAAAATCGAAGAAATGATAAGAATAATTAATAAAATTGAGAAAAAGTCAGGCAAGAAAAAATAAAAATATTTTATTGCAATATTTTTAAAAAGGGGATATTAATACTCTTTTTCCAGATTTAAAAGAAGGGATATTAGGGAAGCAATAAAAAAGATAATATAATCAAGTTAATCTAAAACTCATCTTAATTATAAAATAGCCACATTCTTCAATAACCCATATATC
>Ga0210057_1008250_pt1 | contig 12375 bp, 8 predicted proteins | sample CryGeyCG2114_010_2_FD_183968 | JGI IMG/M metagenome (GOLD analysis project Ga0210057, IMG submission 183968) | Groundwater microbial communities from aquifer - Crystal Geyser CG10_big_fil_rev_8/21/14_0.10 (SPAdes) (version 2) | ecosystem: Environmental > Aquatic > Deep subsurface > Groundwater ...
CGTTGGTTTACCAAACAAGAAGAAGATAAAAAAAATAAAGTCATTGTCATCGGTTCTCAAATTGCTCAAGACCTTTTTCCTCAAGGCAATCCTTTGGGTCGAAAAATTATCGTCTCTGGTAAAACTTTGGAAATCATCGGTATTATGGACAAACTCGGCAGTGGCGCTGGTGGTCCCGATTTCAACAATTATGTTTATGTCCCCCTCGACTTGGGTTTTTCCATCGTCGGCAACCAAAACATTCAAAGTATTGTCATTTCCGCTTCTGAAAAAGACCTCATTGAGACTGTTAAAAAAGACAGCGAAACTCTTATGTTAGAACGTTATGACGAAGATGCTTTTTCCGTCGTCGATCAAAGCCAAATTTTGGAAAGCATCAACAGCATTTTAAGCACTCTTACCATCGCTCTCTCCGGCATCGCCGCTATTTCTTTAGTGGTCGGAGGCATCGGCATTATGAATATTATGCTTGTCTCCGTTACCGAACGCACTCGGGAAATAGGTTTACGTAAAGCCATTGGCGCTTATCCCCGAGCCATCTTAACCCAATTTTTATTCGAGGCAGTCATCCTCTCAGCCGTTGGTGGCATTATCGGTATTATTTTAGGTTCCTTAGGAGCCTTGGCTATTAATAACTTTTTTCCCGCCAAAGTTACCCTAAACTCTGTTCTTTTAGCCGTCACCGTTTCTTCCCTGGTCGGTATTATTTTTGGTGTTGCTCCTGCCCGCAAAGCTAGCAAACTTTCTCCCATCGAAGCCCTCAGATACGAGTAAATCCTCAATCTGTTACACTTTTTTAATGAAACAAGAAGTCAGACAGCATCTCTTACCCTTATTTATCCTTTTTATTATTATCGCCACCACTTGGGCTATTACTTTTGTTCCTTTTTATCAATTTATCTATCTTTTTTTTGGCTTTCTTTGGGGCGCTTTTTTTCTTGACATCGACCATCTTATCTATTGGTTATATCTAAAACCACAATTACCCGAATCCCAACAAGCCACTCTTTTTTTGAAAAACAAAGATCTTAGCTCTCTTTTAACTCTTCTGGAAAATAGACACAAACATCACACCAGCCTAGTTTTCCATCATTACTTTTTCCAAACTGCTCTAGCTCTTGTTTCCTTTTTTATCATCAGCTCCTCCGCCAACGTTTTTAGTTCCGCTTTTGTCATTGCCTTAAACATTCATCTTTTAGTCGATGAATTTTACGACTATCATTCCAATCCTCGACATTTACAACAATGGCTTTTTGCCCGTGAGCAAAAACAGCTACCCCTCTCTTATTTAAAACACTATCTTCTCTTTTTTACTCTCCTTACCCTCGTCTTCATCATTATTTTAATCTCTTTTTTCTGATGCCCCCTCTCAATTCAGACTTGTTTGCCCAAACCAAAAAATGTGTCTCTCCTAAGCAAATGGCCCTTTTAAATGATGTCGATACTCTCATCTCCAGTCTCAAAAACAATTCTTTTAGCGACTATTCTTTTTTGGTCGCTCCCGCCGCTAAAGCCTATGAAGGTTATTTAAAATATTTTTTTTTAAAAATAGGTCTAATCGATCAATATCAATACCAAAGTGACCGTTTCCGAGTTGGCAAAACCCTCAATCCTTCTCTTAGATTCAAGCGTTTTTCCATCTTTCAAAAACTAATCGACCTGGACGATTCCGGAGAAGAATTGGCCGAACTTTTATGGGACGGTTGGAAGTTCGGTCGAAATCAAATCTTTCATTATTTCCCCAATAAACTAAAAAGAATAAGCCTTCCAGAAGCCAAAAACAGAATCGCTCTTATTTTAAACGCCATTCTCAAATGCCATCAATTTCTTGCTCGGGTTCAGCCAAAATATTAATCTGCTATAATAAAAAACATGTCAAAAACCATTGTCGTTCAAACAGAAAAATGTATCGGTTGCCAAACTTGTGTCCTAATTGACCCTCAGGTTTTTCGGTTTAATCAAAAAGATCTTAAAGCCGAAGTTGTCAGTCAAAACCAAAACAAAAATACCCAAAATGCCATTGATTCTTGCCCCACCTCAGCCATTATAATTAAAAAATAAAAATGCCTAAAATCACAAAAAACCTCTTAGTCTCCATCAAAGCCGTTATTTTTTTTAGTCTCTTGCTCGCCCTGACCTCTTTCTATTCCGGTTTGTCTTATTACAAATCCCAATCTTCTTCCAACCCCGTTGCCGAAGATACCTTTAGTGTCACCAAAACCAAAAAACCCAGTCTCCAATTTTTTGTCATGAGTTTTTGTCCTTATGGCAACCAAATGGAAGATATTCTTCGACCCGTTTTTGACCTCTTAGGTAACAAAGTTGAAATCAAACCTCAATACATTTTCGACAAAATCACTGACCTGCCTTCTTATTGTAAAAGCAGAAACGGCGATATTGCTCAATGTGCCACTTATGTTGAAAATGGCTACTTTACCAACCAATCGGATTGCCAAAAAACCATTAACCAAAATTATCAAAGTTGTTTAGACGAATCCGCTTATATCAAGTCTTCTTCCGGAGATTACTACGCTTCTCTTCATGGCCGGGTTGAAGCCAACCAAGATGTCAGAGAAATTTGCGCTTGGAATCAAAACGAAGATAAGACCAAATGGTGGGATTTTGTCAACAATGTCAACCAAAATTGTACCGCCCAAAACGCTGACACCTGTTGGGAAGAAGAGGCCAAAAAAGCCGACTTGGATACCGCTAAAATTAGCCAATGTTTCAACAATGAGGCGATTGATTTAATTGAAAGAGAAATCGCCCTCACTACCAAATACCAAGTCAGTGGTTCTCCTACCGTTTTGGTCAACGAAGAAAAATTCCCCCCCGAATCAGCTTACACTCAAGACGGAACCGGTAGCTTAAAAATTGGCAAAAAAACTTTTACTCAAGCCAACTATCGTACCCCCAACGTCATCAAAGAAGCTGTCTGCTCCGCCTTCACTAAATCTCCTTCAGATTGTAAGGATGTTTTACCCCAAATTGACGGTGCTCCTGCCTCCCAAGGTGGTTGCTGATTGACAAAAAAGAGTCCAACCTCTAACCTAAATAAGTGACCTTACCATCAAAAAAACTTATTCCTGCCCTTTTTTTAACCCTTGCCATCATTGCCACCCCCCTCATCGTCAATCAACTTAATCGCACCAATCTCGACACCCGCAAAAAAGCTACCGACGAAGAAAGTCTTATTTGGAAAGAGGACTTTAATCAAGCATTGTCAGATCAGTGGCAAATCAAAGGATCCTATGAAAATTTCAAAATCGTCTCACTACCTTCAATTCAGATTTCCTCTCTAAATCAAGATAACTCAGATAATTCTTCAGACGAAAAAGTTTTAGCCATCTCCAGCACAGGAGAAACTCTCCAGGCTGTTACACACAAAATTCCAGCTTCAGACGGTATTTTTAAAATCTCTTTTTATGAAAAAGGAAATGAAAGTACTGGCTCTATATTCTCCATAAACAACGAAAACAACGAAAATTATTTAATGATTTTCTCCCAAGAAAAAGACCCCACTCACACCATGCCAACAGGATTAATCTGTGATTTTGATAACAATATAATCAAATGGAACCCAGTTTCTCAAGCAAACAATTATGCCATTAGAATTGACGCCGATTCTCCTTCTTGGGATCCAGAAACTTGTGCCACTACCCCACAAGTTGACAATCAAGATGTTTGTCAAAATAATATTTCCCAAAATTTTTTTCATTACACTTTTGATCCCAACAAAAATTATGGCGTCTGGTTACACAGTCTTACTGACCAAGAGGGTTGGAGTATTCCATCCTCAATCTCTTGTGACGCCTTTTCTTCCATCAACTCCGACCCTACCTACTTTTATCGCGTTGACAATAAAAACTATGACAGTAAAATTCCTCGCACTCCAGGTTGGCACACTTTTGAATTTGTGGTCACCCCTCAGGGAACTTACGGAAAAATAGACGGCCAGCCCCTTTCCGAAATCGCTCTAGATTTAAATCTAAAAAAAATTACAGCCGTCAATTTGGGCAGAAGTTGGAATAGTCCCGGAATTAGTTATTTTGATAATTTTATAATTACTAGCTTGTTTCAACTTCCTACCAATCCTCAAACCGCCCTAGACAACTGGTCCGACAAAGTTTATTTTCTCTACAAAGACTTTCACTATGATAATTTAATTGAAGAATTCCAACAAAAACAAAACGCCGATTCCGGTATAGCCAGAACCTTAGGAGGACAGGCTTTAATGCACGCCTATTACTATACTCGAGACAACAAAGAAGAAGATTTACAAAAGGCTCAAAAAGCTCTCAAAACCGTTGTTGACCTCTATCCTTACTACCAAAAAAGATGGCTCTCTCAAATAACCAGCAATCAAATACTTTTTTCAGCTTGGTGGCTTTGGGATTTTCTTGATCCAACCTTGCAAAAAGATATTTATCAATTGGCCATACAAGAAGCCGACTTTTGGTCATACGTCCTCCAAGAGGCCCAAAATAAACCTTGGCAAAAAACCCTACCAACTTCAATTAGAACTAGGGACTGTTACAATGTCGAGGTTATCACTTCAACCTCCAATTCAGATAACACTAAAGGGGATCCTTTGCGCCATCTTGATGATACCAAAGCGGAAGAAAATTCTTCCGTCGCTCAACTTTTGGCTTCAGTTCACAACATGTTTCCCTCTCACCCCCACGCAGAGGAGTGGAATAATGCCGCGAAATGTTTTGCCCTTCACACCTTCAACACCGGTGAAGAAAAATGTGACATCAAAGGAAAAACCCTTGACCAAGATTACACTCTATACAATCATGACTTCGGTCCAAACTTTAGTTACGTTTTTGGCGGCATCACCGGTTTACAACAAGGAGCTTTTAGCTACCGCCTAGCCAACAGATCAGTACCCACCGAATTTGTTCACAACATAGAAAACAAAACCGAGTCTCAAATCTGGACTAAAAACGTCAAAATCCAATATGAAGACGGTGACTTTATGGCATCTTGCGATCCTATGACCACCAACAAAGACAAATGTCTTGGAGAACAATCTGTCGAATGGGCAAAAACAGACTTAAAAAACCTCTCTTTCATCCTACCATACTGGATAAAACTTGATAATGACCAAAAAGCAAAACAACTCTTCAGTCAAAATTTAAACTATCAATATTTACTCAAAAAAAACTATGTTAACAAACTATACCCGTTCAACCAACCAATTTTGCAATCAAACAATTTTGATCCTCTTTGGTGGAAAAATATTGAACGTTACGCCCAAGTTAGTGCCAAATATTATGTTTTAGATAATTTCGAAAAACAATCTTTTAGAAATAAATTTTTTCCTCAAAATTTACTCCCTTCCTGTTCCGTCGAAATGACAGATTTCCAAAATAAAAAAATTAAATTTTCCATTCAAGGAAAGATCGATCCTGAATCCAAATTTAGAGTTTGGTTAGAAACAGATAATCGTGGCCAAATTCCTTTACCACAAGAAATAGAAAGAGTTTACAACAACAAAACCTTTTACCTTCTTAAGCAGGTCAACAATAGTCAGGAAACAGAAATCACACTCCCCGAACTTCCAAACGGAAATTATTACCTTCACTGTGATATCCAAACCACTCAAAACAATTGCTCCGGTAATCCTTTTTGCCAACATGAAGGTGGACAAGAGGAATGTGCTGGTTGGGTTAGTTGCTCTGACCAAGACCATCTTGCTTTCACTATCGCCAACACCCCACAACCCACCGCCACCCCCACTTCCATCTGGATTAACCCTACTCCCTCTACTGCTCCTCCTACCGCCACTCCTCAACCCACCGCCACTCCCACCTCTGGCGTTCAAACCGCCAAATGCCACGACCAATACTTTGGCCAGTGGTGGTGCGAAACCAGAGCACCGGCTAAATATCCCAATGTTGAGGCTACCTGCAAACTCAACCCTGCCTTGGGCAAAATAAACAGCAACAGTCCCGCCTCTGCCATCAATTTCTGGAAATGGTCTTATTGCGAAGAAGGTCAAGTTATCACCCCCACTCCCATCCCCGACAACGGCTGGAATTGCCAGGGTCAATACTGGGGTTACGCTCAATGTTATTGGCGCGACAATCATTATCTTCTCATTCGACAAGGTCAAGCCGATTGCCGTCTCAATCCCAACAAAGAAACCAATCCCAATAATCTTCTGGATCCTATCAACTATTGGAAATGGACATATTGTGCTCCTCAATGAAACGACTAAACTCACATCAGCTTCGTGCCAGTAGGGTGGGGGAGTCAAAAAAACTACAAAGCCAAATTAAACGAAAACCTTTTGTTTTAGTCTTAGACAATGTCCTTGATACCTACAACATTGGTTGTTTTTTTCGTCTGGCTGATGCTTTAGCCATCAAAAAACTTTATCTCTGCGGACCCACTGTCACTCCACCCAATATCAAAATTCATCGGGCTTCTATCGGCACCTGGAAATGGGTCCCTTGGCAACACTGTTCTTCCACTCTCAACTGTCTTCAAAAACTAAAAAAACAAGGTTATCAACTGGTTGCCTGCGAACAAAACAAAAACAGTCAAAATTATAAAAAAAATAAATATCAAAAACCCCTTGCCCTAATTTTAGGCAGTGAATCTCTGGGAATAGGGGATGATGTTCTAGAATTGTGCGACCTTATTGCCGAAATTCCCGTGTACGGCATCAATCGTTCTTTAAACGTTTTAGTCGCCGCTTCCGTTCTGAGCTATCAAATAATAGACAGTATTTAGCCTATTTTTCGGCCTTATTTTTCTCCTCAAAATCAGTCTTTTTGGTTCTAAAATTTTACCTATTTTAAGGAATTTTTTGCCTATTGTAAAGCTATTTTTACCCTGATAAAATGAATATATCCTCATTTATGGCAGATAATAAATATACCAGTGATCAAATTGTGGTTTTGGAAGGTTTGCAACCGGTCAGAAAAAGACCAGCCATGTACATCGGCTCCACCGATATTCGTGGTCTCCACCATTGTCTAACCGAAATTATTGACAATTCTATCGACGAAGCTTTGGCTGGTTTTGCCAAAAACATTTGGGTTATCATTCACCCCGACAATTCAGCCACCATCGCCGATGACGGTCGTGGTATTCCCATTGATATCATGCCCAAATACAAAAAGCCCGCTCTGGAAGTCATTATGACCACCCTTCACTCCGGCGGAAAATTTGAAGGTACCGCCTACAAAGTTTCCGGTGGACTTCATGGAGTTGGAGCCGCCTGTGTTTCCGCCCTTTCCTCAGATTTTCGAGTCGAAGTCAGACGAGGGGGAAAAATACATTATATGGATTTTTCCCAAGGACAAGTTAAAACAAAGTTATGTCAAATTCCCCAAACCAAAGTTTCTCTCTTATCCAAAATCCTTCCCAAAAATATTGACGGCACCACTACCACCTTCAAACCGGATTCAATCATTTTCACCGACACTCTAGAATTTTCTACCAAAACCATTCTTAAATCCCTTAAAGATAGGGCCTATCTTACCAGTAAAATTTATTTCCACTTTTACGACGAACGTAGTCACCACCAAAAACACTATTATTTTGAAGGAGGCATTGTCTCTCTTCTAACCGAACTAAACAAGAAAAAAGAAACTCTTCATCCCCCCGTTTATCTTCATGGCGAACAAGACGGAGTTGACGTCGAAATTGCCCTCCAATATAACGATACTTTTAAAGAAAACTTAGTTTCTTTTGTCAACATCATCAACACCAGCGAAGGTGGCACTCATTTAACCGGTTTTAAAATGGCCCTAACCCGCGTCATCAAAGACTATGCCACCAAAAAAGAAATGCTAAAAACCAAAAATGACAGCATCACCGGAGATGATACCAGAGAAGGACTAACCGCCGTCCTTTCGGTCAAAATGTCCAGCAAAGATTTGCAATTTGAAGGCCAAACCAAATCCAAGTTAGGTAACTCAGAAGTCCAACCGATTGTTGCCAAAATTGTCAGAGACAAATTGGCCACCTATTTTGAAGAAAATCCCGCCGTTGCCAAAATTGTTGTTGGCAAATCAGTTCTGGCCATTCAAATCCGTAAGGCCGCTAAAGCCGCCAAAGATGCCATCATGAGAAAAGGAGCCTTTGACTCTTTGGGTCTTCCCGGAAAACTAGCCGATTGTCAATCTCGTATTCCTGCAGAGTCTGAACTCTTTATCGTAGAAGGGGATTCAGCTGGTGGTTCTGCCAAACAAGGCCGAGATCGCAAATTTCAAGCCATTTTGCCTCTTTGGGGCAAGGCCATTAACACCGAAAATATGCGCTTGGACAAAATCATCAATTCTGTCAAATTAAAGGATTTGATTATCGCTTTGGGTATGGGTATTGGAGAAACCATCAGCCCCGAAAAGCTCCGCTATCACCGCATCATCCTCATGTCCGATGCCGACGTCGATGGCGCTCACATTTCCACTCTACTTTTAACTTTTCTTTTCCGCCACCTACCTTATGCCATTGAAAATGGTCATGTTTATCTTTCCATGCCTCCTCTTTATCTAATAAAACAGGGTAAAAACAAAAAATATGTTTACACCGAAGAAGAAAAAGAAGATTATCTAAAAAGTATCGATACCAGCAAAAAATATGACCTGCAGCGCTATAAAGGCTTGGGAGAAATGAACCCACAACAACTTTGGGACACCACCATGAATCCCGAAAGCCGTATTCTCAAAAAAATTACCATTCAAGACGCTCAAAAAGCCGATGAAACTTTTTCCACCCTAATGAGCAAAGATGTCCCTCCCCGAAAAAAATTTATTCAAACCCACGCTCATTTGGCTATTTTAGATATTTAAACTACCATGATCGACAACAACATAGAAAAAACAAAATACGGTCGAATTCTTCCTACTGACATCGTCGGCGAAATGGAAAAATCCTATCTTGACTATGCCATGAGTGTTATTGTTGCCAGAGCCCTACCCGACGTTAGAGACGGACTAAAACCGGTTCATCGTCGTATTCTTTACGCCATGTACAAAATCGGACTTACCCCCGGCGGAAAATATAGCAAATCAGCCAAGGTGGTCGGAGAAGTTTTAGGTAAATACCATCCCCACGGCGACCAATCTGTTTACAACGCTATGGTCAGAATGGCTCAAGATTTTTCTCTTCGTTACCCTCTGGTTAAAGGCCAAGGAAATTTTGGCTCTATTGACAACGACCCTCCCGCCGCCATGCGTTATACCGAAGCTAAAATGGCCAAAATTAGCATGGAAATGCTGTCCGACATTGACAAAGACACTGTCGACACTATTCCCAACTTTGACGATACTATCCAAGAACCCACCGTCTTGCCTTCTCAAATTCCCAATTTACTCCTAAACGGCGCCGACGGTATTGCTGTCGGTATGGCCACCAAAATTCCTCCCCACAACTTAGGAGAAATTTGTCAAGCCATTGACTTGGTTTTAAAAAAAGCCAACCTGGAGCTTTTGCCTGACCCCGTAGAAATCAAGCCTATTTTAAACAAAAAAATAAGCACCATTGATAAGGTTTTAGCCCCAGTCAATCAACTGGCCCAAAAAAAGTTTAATCTGGAAACCAAAGCCACCGTCGAGGAACTTTTAACGCTCGTTCCTGGACCCGATTTTCCCACCTACGGAGAAATTTATGGCAAAGAGGGTATTGTTCAAATGTATACCACCGGTCGCGGCAAATTTATTATTCGAGCCAAATGCGAAATACAGGAAAAAAAGGGAAAAAATAGAATCATCGTTACCCAAATTCCTTACCAAGTCAACAAAGCCGAACTTGTTTTAAAAATTGCTCAATTGGTTCGTGACAAAAAAATTACCGGCATTTCCGATCTTCGCGACGAATCAGACCGAAGAGGCATCAGGATTGTTATTGTTCTCAAAAAATCTACCAGACCTAAATCTGTTTTGAACAAACTTTTTAAATTTACCCCTCTCCAAAGCTCCTACTCTGCCAATATGTTGGCCCTAGTCAACGGTATTCCCCAAACTCTCAATTTACGCCAATTTATCCTTCTTTTTTTACGACACCGCCAAACTATTATCCGTCGACGCACCCTTTTTGATCTAAAGTCCGCCTACATGCGTCATCACATTTTAGAAGGCCTAAAAATTGCCCTCGACAATCTCGACGCTATTATCAAAACCATCAGGGCCTCCAAAACAGTCGAAGTCGCCCGTGACAATTTGATCTGTAAATTTAATCTAACCGATCTTCAGGCCAATGCTATTTTAGAAATGCAATTACGTCGTTTAGCCGCCCTGGAAAGACAAAAAATCGAAGACGAGTATAAAAACGTCAGTCAAAACATAAAAGACCTAACCGACCTCATCACCAAAGAGCCCAACATGATAAACGAGCTTAAGTCAGAAAATAAAGAAATCAGTCGAAAATATTCCGACCCTCGTCGCACCAAGATATATTCACGAGGCTTAAAAGAATTTTCTGAGGAAGATTTGGTGGCCGATGTTTCCACTTTTGTCACCATGACCAAAACCGGTTACATCAAAAGAGTCGCTAAAGACACCTATCGTACTCAAAAAAGAGGTGGCATTGGAGTCATTGGCATGATCACCAAACAAGAAGACGAAATCGACGCCATTTTATCTGTTCACACTCATGACGATCTGCTCTTTTTCACCAACCAAGGTCGGGTTTTTAAAACCAAAGTCTGGGAAATTGAAGAAGGTTCCCGACAAACCAAAGGCCAGGCCCTTATAAACCTCATCAATCTTACCCCCAAAGAAAGTGTTCAGGCCGTTCTGCCTATAAATAAAAAAAGTAGCGACAAAAAATACATTCTTTTAGCTACCCAAAACGGCATCGTCAAAAAAACCCCAATCAAACAATTCCAAAACATTCGTCAATCTGGACTTATTGCCATCAAGTTGGATAAAAACGATGAGCTAACCTGGGCCAAACTTACCAGTGGCAACGATTTTGTTTTCTTGGTCAGCCAAAAAGGCAAATGTATTCGTTTTAGCGAAACCGATGCCCGGCCTATGGGTAGACACACCCGCGGGGTTCGAGGTATTAACTTAAAAGAAGACGATGCTTTAGTCAGTATGAACATTGTTCCTCCGGAAGATAAAGCCGATAAATCTTCTTTCCAGCATATTCTAGTCATCACTCAAAATGGTATTGGCAAACGAACCAATGCCTATCTCTATCCGCTTCAAAAAAGGGGAGGAATCGGGGTTAAAGTCTCTGCCCTCAGTAAAAAAACCGGTGATGTTACTGCTGCTCAGGTAGTCAATCAAAACGATGAACAAGTTATTATCGCCTCAAAACACGCCATAACCATTAGATTACCTCTTAAAAACATTCCCCAATTAAGCCGAAACACCAAAGGTGTTATCTTAATGCGCTTCAAAAACGACCAAGATCATGTTAATGCCATGACTGTCATTGAAAACCTAACTGAAGAAAATTAATTTTTATAAGATAGTCTATTTTTTTATTATAAGACAACATAGAAACAGGGCAGGTAGAGTAGGGGAGTAAAAACAAAAAATTTTAGCAATAAAACAAAAGACTGCTAATTGAACCCCAAATTTAGATTTTATCCTAACATACGGCAAAATAGACCTATTTTGAAACTAAAAATAACCCTTCGTTTTTTTTGACCCCTTTTTTCAAAAAAATTCCCAATTATGGGGAAGAATTATCAATTTTATTTCCTTGGTGATATTTTTCATGAACCTGTTTCAATTGGGCATCGGTCACGTGAGTATAAATTTGAGTAGTGGCAATATTTTTGTGTCCCAGTATTTCTTGAACCGATCGTAAGTCTGCTCCGGATCTCAACAAACCGGTTGCCAAAGAATGTCTTAGAGTATGAGGTGTTGCTTCCACTGGCAACTTAGCTTGTTTGACATAAAATCTTACCATCCTCTGAATTGACCGACTAGTTAAGCGAGCCGATTCATCATCATCTGTTAAGCTTCTTTTTTTTAAATTAATAAACAAGGCTTTAAATTTATCGGTTCGACTGTTTAGATATTTTCTCAAATAGGGGATTACTCTCAAAGAAATAAACACTACCCTGGCTCTACCCCCTTTACCCACCACTCCAAACTCGCGGCTTTCCAAATCTATCTGATCCCTATTTAAAGCCACCAACTCTGATACTCTCAATCCGGTTGAAAACAACAACTCCATTATCACTCTATCTCTCAAACCTTTCTCAGTAGAATCCAAAGGTTGAGTAAGCAGGTGATAAACCTGTTTTTCGTTTAAAAACTTCAAAGATTGATCTCTTTGCTTTGGTACATCCAATTTTTCCGCAGCTAAGGCAGAAATATCATTTCTAGATAACCATTTTAACAAAGACCTTATCGCTATTACATAATAAGCCTGGGTTGTTGTTTTCAGGTTCCTTCT
>Ga0210057_1008251_pt1 | contig 12374 bp, 22 predicted proteins | sample CryGeyCG2114_010_2_FD_183968 | JGI IMG/M metagenome (GOLD analysis project Ga0210057, IMG submission 183968) | Groundwater microbial communities from aquifer - Crystal Geyser CG10_big_fil_rev_8/21/14_0.10 (SPAdes) (version 2) | ecosystem: Environmental > Aquatic > Deep subsurface > Groundwater ...
GTATACCATCGTTAAGGGTATCAGCAAGGAAGCGAACATCGAAGACATCGTCAAGAAACTAAAAGCGAAATTCGCTTGTGGTGGCACGGCCAAAAGTGGTCAAGTTGAACTGCAAGGTGATCATAAATCAAGGATAAAACCAGTCTTGGTTGAGATTGGTTTTCCTGAGGAAACCATTGAAGTGGTTTAAGCAATGGCATAGTAGTATGCTGTTGAAGAATAATGGGTAGGCAGAAAATATTTTCCGGCGAACTGGTCGGAGAAGAAATCATGGTAACTGAAGCTAAAAATTCCTTAAACAAGGGAATCGAGGGCATAGTTATTGATGAAACTAAAGCTACCATCAAGGTAGAAAAGCAAGGGAAAATAGTCACGCTGCTCAAAAATGAAATAACTTTCAAGATTAAAAGCACCGGAGAAGAGATTCGGGGTGCGACAATAACAAGAAAGCCGGAAGATCGGTTGAAGGGTTAAGACAAATGGCAAAAGAAATACTTGGCGTAACGGCGCCTAAGAACGAATGTACCGACATTAAATGTCCTTTTCATGGAGCTTTAGCTGTAAAAAAAGAATTGGCTAAAGGTGTTATCGTCAAGAAAGATATTAATCATTCCGCAACAATAGAATGGAAAAGACCATATTACATTCCTAAATATGAAAGGTATGAAGTAAGGAAATCAAGAATGCGTGTACATAATCCTGCTTGCATCGATGCTACCATCGGGAAAGTAGTGCTGGTGGCTAGAACAAGGCCATTGAGCAAGACCAAAAATCACGTTATCCTGAAAGTAATCGAGGAAGATAATAATGAAACAAAGGAAACTGCTCCTAAAAAAGCAAAAAAAGTTTCCGTCAAAGAGAGCAAAGAAGTAAAAGAAACGAAATCAAATAACGAGATAACCGAAAATGAAAGCAATTAGGAGTAGGATTACTAAATCCCTGCCATCGCAGGCAACAGTGGAAGCGTGTGATAACTCTGGCGCTAAATTGCTGAAAATAATCTCAGTAAAAGGCCACAAAACTGTCAAGGGAAGAATGCCTGCTGCGGGAGTAGGTGACTTAGTTATGGCTGCTGTGCAGAAGGGTAAACTGGAGATGAGGAAACAAGTCGTTCCAGCTGTAGTAGTAAGGCAACGGAAAGAATTCAGAAGGCCGGACGGAACAAGAATAAAATTTGAAGATAATGCTGTAGTTGTACTTAAGGATCTGAAAGGAAACCCTAAGGGCACAATATTTAAAGGTGCAATTGCCAAAGAAGTGGCAGAAAGATGGCCTGCTGTAGCTAAGGTAGCGAGGATAGTTGTATAAAATGGTTAAAGCAAGTTTTTCAACAACCTGGACCAAAAGCATCCAACCACGCAAACAACGTAAATATAGATATAACGCTCCATTGCATCTGAAACAAAAGATGGTGCATGTCCATTTATCTCCAGAGTTGAGAAAGAAGCATGGAATGAGAAATGTACAAATCAGAAAAGGGGATAAAGTAAAGATCCTCAGAGGTAAATTTTCCAAGAAAGAAGGAAAAGTAGAAAGAGTAGCTTTGAAGAACGAAAAAGTTTACATCACAGGTATGGAAGCTATCAAAAGGGAAGGAGCAAAAGTTCCGGTTGCCTTTACGCCTTCAAACTTAATGATCATTGAGCTTGACCTAAGTGACAAAAAAAGAAAAGCAAAATTAAGTTCCGACAAGGGAGCTAAAGAAACCAAAGAAGAGAAAAAAACTGAGAAAAAAGCTGAAGTCAAGACAGAGGAGAAAAAATGAAAAATCACCTGAAAAGAATCGCTTCACCCCGAACATGGGTAATCAACAGGAAACAAAATACTTTCATAGTTCGTCCTAATCCAGGAGCACATGCTTTAGACACAGGATTGCCTTTAGGAACAGTTTTAAGGGACAACCTGCAAATAGCTAAAACCATGGCTGAAATAAAAAAAATACTAAACAACAAAGAAGTGTTGGTAGATGGTAAAAGAAGAAAAGATCATCATCATATCATTGGTCTATTTGATGTCTTGGCAATACCGGAAGTAAAGAAGTATTATCGGGTAACACTAGACACAAAAGGAAGATTAACTTTGAAAGAGATTGATGTGAAAGAAAGTGCAATTAAGGTAAGTAAGATTGTCAGTAAGACTCTCATCGCTAAAGGAAAGATGCAATTCAATCTGCATGATGGAAAAAACATCATCGCTGATAAAGAAGCTAAAGTGGGGGATAGTTTTGTCCTAACTTTGCCAAAACTAGAGATCAAAGAAGTATTGCCCTTGAAAGAAGGGATGAACGTGTTTCTGGCTAAAGGCAAACATAGTGGCGGTAAAGGGGTGCTGAAAAAAATAGCAGGGCACGAAGCGCATTACACTGAAGATAATAAGGATATCGAAACACTAAAAGATTACCTTTTTGTTGTAGGAGACAAAAAATCGGTAATTGAACTATAACAATAACCAAGGTAAAAACAAAACAAGAAAATGGCTGAAGAAAACCTCATGAGAAAAATTAGGATTACTAAGTTGACCTTAAATGTAGGCGCAGGAAAAAGCGAAGATGTCCTGAAGAAGAGCATCAAGCTACTCAAGAAAATAGCTCCTGTTGAACCTGTGAAGACCTTGGCTAAGAAAAGAATCCCTGGCTGGGGCTTAAGACCTGGTTTAGCTATCGGTTGCAAATCTACTATCAGAAGAGGCACCGAAGAATTGTTGCGCCGGTTATTAGTAGCTAAAGAAAACACTTTATCAGTTAAAAATTTTGACGCACAAGGAAATTTTTCCTTCGGCATTCCAGAATATATTGATATTGAAGGATTAGAATACGACCCTGACCTAAAGATCCTTGGTTTGGAAGTAGCAGTTACCTTGGAGAGAGCAGGGACCAGGATCAAAAACAGAAAGATAAAAAGCAGCCCTATCGGCAAGAATCATAAAATCAGCAAAGAGCAGGCTATTGAATTTGTCAAAAGCTTGGGAGTAGAGGTTAGATAACTATGACGACTAGCGATTGGAAAAAGATGTTCACGCAATTGAACGCCAAACCGGTGAAAAAACAGAAGTTGATAAAATTCAACAGCCGGAAAGAAAGATCCTGCGGTATTTCATTAAGGAAATGCAAAAATTGTGGCAGAATGCGTGGACACATCAATAAATACGGATTGCACTTATGCCGTCAATGTTTCCGGGAGATGGCTCCAGGATTAGGATTCAAAAAATTTAGTTAAGGAGAAAAAGAAAATGTTAAACGACCCATTAGCAGCAGCATTGGCTAAGATGCTTAATGCAGAACGCATCGGAAAACGTGAAGTAATGGTAAGGCCAGCTTCCAACATGATCAAAAGAATCCTAGTTTTAATGAACGAACATGGCTACGTTGGCACATTCGAAGAAATTGAAGACGGAAAAGGAAATTCATTGAAAATCAATTTATTAGGTAACATCAACAAATGTGGTGTAATAAAACCAAGATTCGCTACTAAGAAGACGGAACTTAAAAAATGGGAGCAAAGATATCTCCCAGCACAAGGTTTCGGTTTGATTTTGCTATCAACTCCACAAGGTGTGGTAACTCATGAACAAGCCAGAGAGAAAAATACAGGGGGCAAATTATTAGCATACTGTTATTAGTGTCATAAAATGAAAGAAGACTTAATTCGGGAAGTGGAACTTGTTAATGGTGTGAGCGCTGAGCTCAAAGAGAACAGCCTGACAGTAAAAGGACCAAAAGGAGAAGTAACCAAAAATTTCCCCCATCCGCTAGTAAGCATTGTCGTAGAAAGCGGGAAAGTTATTTTCAAAGTAGCGAAAGCCACTAAAAGAGAAAAGAAAGTCATCGCTTCATTTGAAGCTCACGTAAAGAACATGGTGAAAGGAGTACAAGAACCGCACTTATATAAAGTAAAGATTTGCTCTGGTCATTTTCCGATGAATGTTACAATAACAGGAGATGATGTAACAATCAAAAACTTCTTGGGAGAATCAGTGCCAAGGAAAGTTAAGCTTATTGCCGGTACGAATGTTAAGGTTGAGGGAACAGAGATAACCATCAGCAGCCCTAACAAAGAAATTGCCGGTCAGAATGCCGCTAAAATCGAATCACTTTGCAGAATTACCAATAGGGATAGAAGGATTTTCCAAGATGGATGCTATATTACCCATAAATCAGGAAAGGATATGTAAGATGGTCAAACCAGAATTGCTTAAACAAAGGCGAGAAGCCAACAAAAGGAAACCAGCGTTCGTAGAGAAAGAATCAAACTTCTCTGCAAGTGTCAAGAAGAGATGGAGAATGCCGAGAGGTAAACATTCTGGTCAAAGGCAGTATCACAAAGGAAGACCTGCTATGCCAACGCCAGGTTATGGCGCACCTAAAGAAGTAAGAGGATTACATCACTCAGGTTTGGAAGTTGTTTTGATTAACAACAAAAGTGAATTAGAAAAATTAAATCCTAACACTCAGGGTATGTTGATCAGTGGTAAAGTAGGCAATAAGAAAAGATTGGAATTAATCAATTTAGCAACTGAGAAAAAAATAACAATCCTTAATTATCTTAAACCAACTGAAGTTTCAGAAAAACTCAGTAAAGAATTCATGGCCAGAAAAAAGGATAAGCAAGAGAAACTGCAACAGATGAGCAAGAAAGAAGAATCTCGGAAGAAAAAAGCTGAAGAAAAAGCTAAAAAAGAAGAAGAGAAAAAAATAGAGAAGAACGAAGGATCAGTAGAAGAAAAGGTTAAAGAAGAAACTGACAAACAGAAAAAGATTGCAGAAAAGACAATTACAAAAAAACAATAAACGGCTGAAAAATGGAAAACAAAAAAATCTTAGCAGCAAAAATCCTGAAAACCTCGAAAAATAAGGTTAAATTTGCTGCTGATGCACTTGCGGATATCAAGAAAGCTATAACCCGTTCAGATTTAAGAGGGTTGATTGCTGTAGGTAGTATCAAGAAGAGCAAAGAAAATGCCCATTCACGAGCCGGTGCCAGAAAAAATGCTGCCCAGAAAAGAAAGGGAAGGCAGAAAGGTCATGGTAGCCTTAAAGGTGGTAAAAATTCAGTAATAAGCAAGAAAGAAAAATGGATGGCTAAGATTAGAGCTCAAAGAAAATTGCTGAAAGATCTAAGAGAAAAAGGATTGATCACACCACAAAACTACCGTCTACTTTATGCTAAGAGCAAAGGCGGTTATTTCAGGAACAGAAGGCACATAAAATTATATTTAACCGAACAACATCTGATTGAAGAAAAGAAGGAGACTAAGTAAAGAAAATGGCCAGCAGGAAACCTAAAACAGTACTTTTCAGAAGGAAAAGAGAAAGAAGGACAGACTACGGAAAACGCCTAAAGATATTACTTGCTCACAAAGCCAGAGTAGTTGTAAGATTTACCAATCAAAAAATCATTGCTCAATTAGTGCAATTTGAACCACAAGGGGATAAAGTAATCTTGGGTTTAGAATCATCCAACCTAAAGAAATTGGGCTGGAATTATTCCTTGAAAAATTTGCCGGCAGCTTACCTAACGGGATTGATGTTTGGTAAAGAAGCTTTAGCTAAAGGTCAAAAAGAAGGTGTCTTTGACACAGGGTTCAAGGCGCCGTTGCATAAGGGTAAAGTTTATGCTTTCCTGAAAGGAGTAGTTGATTCCGGGTTCACAGTTCCACACGGTGAAGAGGATATTTTCCCTGGTGAAGAAAGGTTAAGTGGCAAGCATCTGGAAGAATATGCTGCTCAGGGAGAAAACAAAGAAAAGTATGCAAAATTAGCAGCATCATTTAAGCAAATCAAGGAGAAATTAAGTTCATAAAATGGCAGAAGAAAGACAGAATAGGGGAAGAACAAGAGCTAACATTCCTGAACCGGAAAAACCGGAATGGATACCTAAGACAGAATTAGGTAAACTAGTGAAAGAAGGTAAGATTACAACCATCGAAGAAGTTTTTGATAATGGTTATAAGATTATGGAAACAGAAATTGTTGACACCCTGCTGCCAGGATTAGAAGAAGATCTATTGTTGATCGGTCAAGCAAAAGGTAAGTTTGGTGGCGGTCAAAGAAGGATTTTCAGACAAACCCAAAAGAAGACCAGAGAAGGAAACAAAATTCAATTCATGACTTGCGCAGTTGTTGGTAATGGCAACGGTTATGTTGGTATATCTACTGGTAAAAGTAAAGAAACAGTACCAGCAAGAGATAAAGCTAAACGAAAAGCAAGACTAAACTTAATGAGGATCAGAAGAGGATCAGGCAGCTGGGAATCAGATTCTTCAGAACCAAATTCCATCCCTTTCGCGATAGAAGGAAGATGTGGTTCAGTTAGAATAAAACTGATGCCTGCTCCGCGTGGTAAAGGCTTATGCATTGAGAAAGAATGTGCAAAGATTCTTAAATTAGCAGGAATCAAGGATATTTGGAGCAAAACTAGTGGGCAGACAAAAACAAAACTGAATATGATTTCTGCTTTGATTGATGCCTTGAAGAAATTATCAGAAGTTAAAATCAAACCAGGCGATGTAGAAAAACTAAGCATAGTTGAAGGTAAGATGCAAGAAGTTGCAACAACCGAGGAAGCAAAATGAGCGAAGAAAAAGTTCAGGCAAAACCAATAGCCAATACAGGTAAGATTGCTGTAGTCTTAGTAAGGGGTATGGTAGGGATGACCCAACCAATCATCGATACCCTGAAGATGCTGCGTCTAAATCATAAAAACTATTGCGCAGTTGTAGAAAATTCTCCGCAGATGATGGGCATGATCAAAAAAGTTAAAGATTATGTTGCTTTCGGTCCAATTAGTGAAGATACTTTCAAGGAATTAGTTGAAAAACGTGGAGAGATCTATCAAGGAAGACTGCAAGATGGTAAAGCTAAATATTCCTACAAAACTTTAGAATTAAACGGTAAACATTATAAACCTTATTTCAGGCTGAACCCACCATTAAAAGGTTTCGGGCGCAAAGGCATTAAGCTAGCGTTCAAAGCAGGTGGTGCGTTAGGGAATAGGGGCGAGAAAATGAATGATCTAATCAAGAGGATGCTCTAAATGGTAGTTAACAAACGCAAGAAAGTTACCAAGTACCGTGGAGCTACCACTCATGGTGGTGGCCACAGAAAGAAACGAAGAGGCGCAGGTAGCCGTGGCGGTAGAGGTAATGCTGGTACAGGTAAAAAAGCAGGCCAGAAGAAAGCAGGCGGGATGGTTATTCAAGGTAGGAATGGTTTCTTACCAAGAAGGACTACGGAAACCATTAAGGCAGTAAATGTAGGTTATTTTACTATCAACAGATTAGAACAATTGGTTCAAGCTGAGAAAGCTGTCAAAGAAGGAGCAGTCTATTCATTGGATTTGGCTAAACTAGGTTTCAATAAGTTATTAGGTACAGGTTCAGTAGTGGCAAAGTTGAAACTTAAAGTTAAATACGCCAGTGCTAGCGCTGTAGAGAAAATTCAATCAGCTGGTGGTGAAGTAGTTTCTGAACAAGCAAAAATGCCTACTGAAGAAACTGCTGAGATTAGCGAAGAATAAGTTTTTTTTAAGTGTTCTTTATAATTTTCATTTATGTATTCTAGTTACAATTTTTTAATTTATATTTGTTTTTGTGTTTATGTTCAGCATACCAAGCTTGATTCAACACGAACAAAACACCAACAGATTTATAAATAATTCTTGATAGTTATTCTTAATAATGGCTTTTTTAGACCCGGTATTTAATCCATTGATACAACCACTATTAGACGCTAGTCCTTTTCTGGCGATCTTGGTTCTGTCTCTGGTGATTTCTGTAATCATTACTTTAGTCTATAAGTTGGTGACTAATCAGAATGAGATGAAATATCTCAAAGAGAAGCAGAAAGAGTATCAGCAGAAGATGAAAGAGTTGAGAAGTGAGCCACAGAAGATGATGGCGGTACAAAAAGAAGCGATGCAGCTTAACATGAAGTACATGAAGATGTCATTTAAGCCGACGCTGATAACAATGATTCCCTTATTATTGATTTTTGGTTGGATGTCCGCTCATTTTGCTTTCGAACCGATCATGCCTGGTGATTCTTATAGCATAACCGCTTTTTTTGATGATAAGATAACCGGAAATGCGATGTTAGTTGTTGATGATAATAACACTAAAATTCTTAATGAAGTGCAACAGCCGATAAGCAAAGACGGCGTAACTTGGAACCTTAAAAGTGAAGCCGGAACTCATTATCTTACGGTAAAGACTGCTGATACGGAACAGACCAAGAAAGTCCTAGTGACGACAGAAAACAGGTATGAAGAAGCTCTCTCTATCTATGACCATTCGGACATCACTAAGATAAATATCAACTATAATGCGCTAAAACCATTGGGTTATTCTTTCTCCTTATTTGGCTGGAAACCCGGCTGGTTAGGACTCTATATTATATTATCAATTGTATTTAGCATGGGCTTAAGGAAATTTTTGAAAATTTATTGATTCAATAAAACAATAAAACAATTTAAAATAAAATTTAAAGGGGGTATATGAATGGAAGAAAAAAAAGAAGGAACAACGTTTACAAAAGAAAGTCTTCAGACGAATAATTCTTCAGAGCATAAAGATTTTGAAGTGAAAAGTACGCCAAAGCATGAACCAAAAAAAATTATGCCGCAGGTATCAAAGTTGAATTTATGGAAAATAACGACTGTGGTATTAGTGGTATTTTTAGCTTATATGCTATTTTTTCGTGGTGGTGTAGGTAGCACAGTAACTGGTGGAGCAACATTCGGAGCTAGTTCAAGTGTAGATGCTGTCAGCGAGAAAGTGCTAAATTATATCAATGAAAATCTGCTTGGTGGACAGGCAACTGCAACTTTATTAAGTCAGGAAGAAAAAAATGGTCTAGTTAAGGTTACGGTCAGTGTAAGCGGACAACAGGTTGATGTCTATGCGACAGAAGATGGGCAATTATTGTTCCCGCAAGGAATTGACATGGATGAACCGGTAGCAGCTTCGGCAGCTACGCAACCGCAAGAAGTAGTCAAATCTGATCGGCCTCAGATTGAATTATTTGTCATGAGCCATTGTCCTTATGGTACCCAGACAGAGAAAGGAATTTTACCCGTAATTGATCTTTTAGGTGATAAAGTTGATTTCGAAATAAAATTTGTCCAATATGCTATGCATGGCGAGAAAGAATTGAAGGAGCAAATGCGGCAGGTCTGTATGAAGCAGAAAGATGAAAAGAAATTCATTAGTTATCTAGGTTGCTTCCTGGAAAAAGGAGATGAAGGGATTGCTGATTGTACAAAACAAGCTGGTTTCGTTGAAACTGAATTAACTACCTGTGTTGAGAAGGTTGACAAAGAGTATGGAATCATGAAAGGTTTCAATGATCAATCCACATGGTTAGGAGGAAGCTATCCAATCTTTGCAGTTGATCAAGTGGAAGCTGAGAAATATGGAGTACAAGGTTCCCCAACTTTAGTGATCAATGGAGCAGAAGTAAGTTCAGGCAGATCTCCAGCAGCGTTACTAAGCACAATCTGTTCAGCCTTTAATGCTGAGCCAGAAGAATGCAAGACTGCTTTGACAACTGATACACCTTCACCGGGTTTCGGTTTCGGCACTAATGCTGGTCCGACTGCTGCTGAATGTGGAGTTTAGTTTTTTAATTTATTTTTTGTTTTTATTGATTATTTCCAATCTGTTTGATGTGATAACAAGATTTTTTTAGATGATTAAATTAAATAGATAGCCAGTAATGATGATTGCTATCCCCGTGACGGCGACAAAAGTAATTATCAATTTTTTCTTCAAGACTTTTTTCAAAATTATGATTTCGGGAAGCGAAAGTGCTGTGACAGACATCAGGAAAGCTAAAGCTGTTCCCAAAGGCAATCCTTTAGCGACAAGGCTTTCTATTATTGGTATCATACCCAAGGTATTAGAATATAAAGGAATGCCAATGATTGTCGCTATGGGCACTCCCCATAATTTGTTGCCAGCGTATGTTGCTAATAGGCCTTCTGGCGCATAGCCATGGAATATCCCGCCAACAACAACACCAACGATAATGTATAACCACACTTTCTTAAATATTTGTCTTACTTCGCTTAAAGCATATTGCAACCTTTCAGATTGATTTTTTTTAGGTTCGATGAATTCTCTGGACTTGATCTTATACACAAAATCAGCTACTCCATTTTCCATCTTCAAGAGACCGATGATGTAACCACCAATAACACCAATAAGAATACCAAAGATGACATATATTAATGTCAACCGGACGCCAAAAATTGCTAGAAGAACTGCCAAAGCGGCTTCATTAACTAACGGACTGGTAATCAGGAAACTGAACGTGACCCCTAGAGGAACACCTGCCTCCACAAAACCGATGAACAAGGGGACACTGGAACAAGAACAAAAGGGGGTTACAACACCAAGACCTGAAGCAAGGAAGTTGAAAATAAGTCCTTTTTTACCACCAATTATTTTTCTCGTCTTCTCAGGCGTAACATAGCTTCTTACATAGGAAACAGCAAAAATCATGATGACCAATAATAAAAATATTTTTAAGATATCGTAGATGATAAAATCTAAGCTAGCTGCCAGACGTGTGTTTTGTGCCAAACTAAGTAAATCATAAGTTAATTTATCAGCAATCCATTGTAGGGGATAGAATAGACCCATAATCTTAACTCAGCATCTCTTTTATTTCTTCAATAGAACAAACCATACCATAAACTTTAACTTCGCCATCTATGATTAGGGCAGGTGTCGACATGATACCGTAACTTATTATTTCTTCTACTGTTGTAACTTTAATGATTTCGGCTTTTTTAGCTGATTCTTCCAAAGCCTTTCTTACATTCTGCTCTAATCTTTGGCATTTAGGGCAACCAGTTCCCAATATTTCAATCTTCATCTTATTAACCTCATAATCTGTTTAAGGTTGTCATCAGCAATAGAATAAAGAATCATCTTTCCCTCTCTTCTCGATTTAATCAGTCCTAGGTTCAACAGGTTCTTGAGATGCATGGAAGTGTTGCTTTGAGTCCGATTAATCATCTCAGGAATTTTACAGGCACAAGTCTCTTTTTTTATTAATACTTCAATGATTCTAAATCTAGTCTCTTCACCCAAGGCCTTGAATATTTCCCGTGCTTTGTTCTTATTCATATCAATATATATTGATATGTTTATTTATAAAACTTTTGACAGTAACGGCTGTGTAGAAAGTCTTTGAAAAAGTCACCTACTAGACACCCCGGATGGGGCAACCCCCGTCTAGTCAGCGTCAGCCGTTTCGTATTCTCAACGGCAAAGGTGACAGCTACGGTGACTTTTTCTACTAAGCCGATAGTAACCTTTTTAAATAAGCCTTGATATTATGTATAAATTATCCCTTGTGGATAGATCAGGAGGCGACTCAGATCAGTTTGATTCTGTTTACCTTATGATTTACTTGGGAATTAAAGACTAAGTAGAAAAAGTCCTACTACACTGACCATAACCGCTCGCTAAGGCAAGCGAACATGGTAAGTTACGTCTGGTCAAGTCATGTTTATCTGTGATAAACGATGACAAACATGACACAGACGGACTTTTTTACTAGGTTGAACTAAGGAGAAATAAAATGCCAAGCGGAAAACATAAATCAGGAAGATATAGGAAAATTTTCGTGAAAACTCCCGGTGCTAAGAATGTAGTGCATTATAGGGAGAGCAAACCGAATAAGGCGATCTGCGGTAATTGCAGGAAACCTTTGTTAGGTGTGCCACGAGATAGACCAGCAGTTTTTGGTAAATTAGCCAAGACAGAAAGAAGGCCGGAACGACCGTACGGTGGAGTATTGTGTTCAGCATGCACCCGTAATCTGCACAAACAGAAAGCGAGGGAAGGACAATGAGCATATTTAATGTAGGAAGGGTCTGCGTCAAGCTAGCAGGTAGAGATGCAGGAAAAAAATGCGTAGTTGTTGAACAGATTGATGCTCGGTTTGTGATGGTAGATGGAGGAACCAGAAGGAAGAAAGTAAGCACTAAACATCTGGAACCATTAGCGCAAACTGTCGAGATCAAAGAAAAGGCTTCGCATGACGATGTGAAAAAAGTTTTTGATAAATTAGGCTTGAAAGTATGGGAAACTAAAGCTAAAAAAGCTACAGAAAGACCGAAGAAGCAGAAAGCTAAGAAAGAGAAACCAGTTAAGAAGGTTGCTAAAAAAGCTGAAGAAAAAGCAGCAAAGAAAGAAGTAAAAACAAGCAAACCGGAAGAAAAAGAAGTTTCTCAAGAAGAAGTCAAAACTGAAGAAGCAATTGAAGCTTAATTTTTTTTATTTCATTTAAATTTCTATTTAATTTCTATGCTTATTAATTCATTTATAACTTAAACTATTGGATTAAATTTGTGAAGTTATGTAAAAAT
>Ga0210057_1008252_pt1 | contig 12373 bp, 17 predicted proteins | sample CryGeyCG2114_010_2_FD_183968 | JGI IMG/M metagenome (GOLD analysis project Ga0210057, IMG submission 183968) | Groundwater microbial communities from aquifer - Crystal Geyser CG10_big_fil_rev_8/21/14_0.10 (SPAdes) (version 2) | ecosystem: Environmental > Aquatic > Deep subsurface > Groundwater ...
TATTTAACAAGAAAAAGTTTAGAATCATATAATACTGCAGTTCATTATTTCAATTCTGGAATTTATGAAGCAAAACAATTAATTTTAAATGAAGAAATGGATTCAAAAGAACAGTCTAAACAAATATTGGAAGATATAGATTTAACTTCAAATCAATTTGAATATACTTTAATAGGTCTTTCTTATGCTCTAAGCTATAAAATAAGCAGTTCATTATATTCACAGAGCTCTAAAACATTGACTTTAAGTAGAATATTAGAAAATAATAATTCTCCACTGAATCAGATAATAGAGTATATTAAGAGTATAAGAAACAAGGAAGAATTGCCTAAGAAGAATAAAACCAAAAAATTTTTAGATAAAATTAATCAATATTTAAAAAATAATTAATAAGGATTTACAGGAGTCCAAAATCCATATGCAACTGAACCAATATTCCAACAAACTTTTTTATCAGTATATTTAGCTCATTTGCCTTCTTCTTTATTACCCGGCCGGAATGAATAACATAAATCTGATGACTCTTTACATATATTATATACATTATCCCATTTCTTTCCATCACTACAACAATGTTCTTTTGTATAAACACATTTAGTAACAGGTCTGCAAGGAGACAATCCAGTTTGCCCGCCGCTTGGAGGAGAAGATACAGGTTCTCCGGTTATATCTTTTACAGCTTTACCAGTCTGAACACCAAAACCCCCAAAAGGTCCTGCTAATTCAGCATACCATTTACAATTTATATTAGCATCACATTCTTCCTTGCTTTTCCATTCACAAGAACTTGAAGGAATAGTATTTTGTGCCATACAATCAGCTTTTTTGCCATGATAATCAGTACATGCTCCAGTAGGAGTAACTTCTTTTACATAAGCACCATCAACACATATATCTCCAACAGTACGAGCTTTACGTGAAACTACAAGATAATTCTCATATCCACATTGCACTTCTTTTAAAACACCATCACTATCACAGGAATCACATAAAGGATTTGATTCAGTATAAACTGTGCCATCATTAGTAGTACCTGTTCCACAAGATTTAAGATAACGATTGTCACCATCAGGATCATTACAAGTGGGTTCCTGGATATCAAACCCAATAACATAAATTTTCATTAAAACAGCACTTCTTCCAGTATCAGTAAAAGTATATTTAATTTTTTTAATGTTTTCAACAACCCCAACATCTTTGTATGTATCTCCTCTTCCACTATAACCTTCTACACCAGTTTCACTTACAACATTTGAATTAGAATCTAAAAATTGAACATTTACTTTTGCCCAAGGAATATCATATTTTACAGAACTTCCAAGCTGCAAACCAACTTTTCTTATATTTTTTTCTTCAGTTAAAGTAACTAAAACAGTTTCAACACTTGGACTGCAACCAAGTGCAGCATAACCAATTTTAAGCTTTCACAATTCCCACCTATAAAGCCATTGCATTCTAAAGTAGATCCAGGCAATAAATCCTTGCCAGCCATTTCTTCTATAGTGAAATCCCCAGTAATATCTTTGCTAAATTTTCCAGTTATCATATTGCCATTATAAGAAACCAAAGCTCCAATAAACAAAATTAAAACAGCACCAATTAAATATTTAGTATCTTTTTCATTTTTTTTCTTCTAAATCTTTTAAAATCTTTCCAACCTTCTCTTTTAAGTTAGGTAGGTCTTTTTTAATGATACCCAAAACCCTATCTAATATAATCCCAAAATACGCATGAATAACCACATCCCTAAACCCAGCAATATCTCTCCAAGGAACTTCAGGATATTTCTTTCTAAAATCATTTGGTATATTCTTTACAGCCTCTCCAATTATTTCCAGTCTCCTAATTGTGGCATCTATAACTAACTTGTTTGATTTAAATTCATTTTTTGATAAATTTCTAGTTGAATTTTCAATTAGGTTAATGTTCTCGAAAATGTCTTCAATAAATAATCTTAAATCTCTCTTCATATTATCCTAATTTCCTCAGCTAAGATTCTATCCTTAATCAAAGGTTTTATTGCCACATATTCTACCAAATCCACTTTTTTTCCTAATGCATCTTCTACTTCATGTTTTACATGAATAAACCCTAAAAGACTCATATTTTTATCTCTTATTTTAACTAAGATATCAATATCACTGTTCTTCTTTTGTTCCCCACGGGCATAGCTTCCAAATATTCCTGCTCTTACTACACCATTCTTTCTAAGTATAGGAACAATAATTTTCTTAAGTTTCTCTAATCTTTTTTTTATTTTTTCTTTCATATTTAACTAATAAATTTATTTATTTATAAACATTTTGTAGATAAAAACTTAACCGAAACCCTTATAAATTACTACTACTATTAAATAACAATAGTTAAATATTTCAACCACTTATAATAATAAAGTTATAATGGTGTTTTCTTAATAAATTCCTTTCCTATTATGTTCTACAGCCTTGAACACCAAAAAGTATATAAGTAAGATTATTCTTATTATTCTTATTATTCTTATTATTCTTATTAAGGAAGATCAAAAAATGGGTATTGAAATAACTAAGATGAGTTCAAGAGGACAAGTTGTAATTCCTCAAGAAATAAGAGAAGTAAAAAAGTTTAAAGAAGGAGAAAGATTTATAGTGTATGATATAGATGACTCCATAGTTTTGAAAAGGATACAAAATCTAGAGCAAGTAAAAGGAATAAAAGAGTTTGATGATGTTTTTAAATTAATGTGGAAAACTGCAAAAGCAAGAAAGATAACTAAAAAAGATGTAGATAAAGAAATCAAAGGATATAGAAAAGGTTAAAATGCTTAAAATTACTGTAGACACGAATACCTTAATCTCCGCTACAATTTCAAAAAGAAATGAATTTAAATTATTAAGCTCAGTAAAAGGATTTGGTAAAAAAGACGCTGAAAGGGTAAAAATTATTCTTATTTCCTATCTATCTAAAAAAGGCTATTTAAAAGAATTTAATAAAATTTAGAAAATTATTGTTTGTTAGGAGACCACATAGGTCCATGATTCCAGGAAGAGTTATTTGTTAGATTTGTTTGACCAGACCCGTCTGCATTCATTATATACAATTCCAAGATATTACCTCCCTTATATGTACCAAAGATGATTTTACTTCCATCTGGAGACCAGAATGACCCCTCATTAAGGTTTGGGTCTGTTACTAATCGTGTAACTCCAGATCCACTGGCATTCATTATATAAATATCCCCATCAGGATCGTCTCTTTCAGATGTAAAACTAATTTTACTTCCATCGGGGGACCATGCAGGATAACCATCCCATGCAAAATTATTAGTTAAATTAATTTGGTTTGTTCCGTCTGGATTCATAAGATATATCTCGCTATTTCCATCCCTATCTGATGTAAAAGCTATTTTAGTTCCATCAGGAGATAGGGTATAAGAAAAATCGGGATCAGGATTATTAGTTAAATTTGTTTCTCCTGATCCATCAGAATTCATTATATAAATTTCAGTATTTAAATCTCTATAAGATTCGAAGCTAATCTTTAATCCACTTGGATACCATGAAGGACGACGATTAAATTCCCAACTCTCTGGATTGCTAGTTAGTCTAGTTTGAGAATCTCCAACTAATGCGCCCATGGTATAAATCTCTTCTTTTCCATCCCTATCTGATGTAAAAACAATTTTACTTCCATCAGGAGACCAAATAACTCTTCCATAAGAGTTATAATAATCTTCCGCAGGATTATTAGTTAAATTAATTTGGTTTGTTCCATCTTTATTCATAAGATATATCTCGCTATTTCCTGTTCTTTCGGATATAAATGCAATTTTACTTCCATCAGGAGACCAAGTAGGTTCATAATCATTAGTTATATTATTTGTTAATCTTACTTTGTTAGAGCCGTTTTCATCCATTGAGTAAATTTCGAAATCTCCATCATTATCAGAAGCAAAAACTATTTTATAACAAATAGAAGGTGCCCCTACTTCCATATCGACCGGGATATATCGCGGAGAAGTATTACTTCCATTATGAGTAAGAGTTAATGTTCCAGAATAATTTCCTGAGGATAATCCTAACCTATCCACAGCCACTGTAACTGTATCCATCTCCGTAGTTGTAGACCCTGACAGTGGACTTGTAGACAACCAAGTTTTATTATCTGTTATTGACCAAGTCAGAGTTTCTGCACCAGTGTTACTTATATTTAACATTTTAGTTGTGCTTGAAGCTCCAAAATCAAAGGACGATGGACTAGATGAAAATGTTGGTTCAAAAGGAGGATTTGCTTCGTCACTGCCACCTGAATCTCCACAACCGCCAAAACCTAAAGCAGTTAAACCTAAAGTAGTAACTAAAGCATATTCTTTTACTTTACTCTTACAAAGATTCCAAGAACTTTTTACCAAATCTTCTAATCTACCCATATTCTTTAGAGAGAAGAGCGATTATATAAAAGTTTCTAAGAAATATTTTAATAAAATTTAATTTATTATGGAGTTACGTTTATTATTTGTGTTCTTGCATTATCAATTATTCCATATCCTGCTTCATCAAGGGCTTTATCAACGTGTAGTTATTGGTGGTGAAAGGAAAGGGGTTAGACTCTACTAAAGAAAAAATTCCTTAAATCTATTTTTTAGTTCACTATATGTCTGTTTTCTAAAGTCAAACTGCAATTCTTTCTTATTATTCAACTTATTACACTGCTGTTTTAATCCATTTTCATCAAGAGGTTTTAATTTAAGCTCTTTTAATAAGGATATTATTTTAGTTTTATCTTCTTTAATATTTTCTTCTTGAGTAAGTATTTCAGCTTCGAAATTATAACCATAATCTTGTATATAAATAAGAGAAAGTTCTACGTCCTTAAATTTATAAACATAAGTTTCTGTTGCATAAACTACAACTGTACTCCACCCTAATAAACTTAAAGATTCTACATAATCTTCTAAATATTTTGGATCAATAGGTATTAAAATTTCTTTTCTGGCGTGTATTCCTGTAAATAATCCATATTTAATAGCAAGTTCTGGCTTTTTGTTTGTTATTCTTAATCTTAAGTCCAATTCTTCATTCTTAATTTCGTTTATATCTTTAGGGATTTTATTTCCTCTAAAATACCTTAAGGACAGCCTAATTTTCTTTTCTTTGAATTCTGCATTCTTTTCAAAATACTCTTTTAATTCTTTATGTCTCTCCTCAGTTATATCACCTATAAATTCCAGTTCTATATTTTTTGGCATAATTACTTTAATAAGATTACCTTTATAAATTTAAAGGTCTTTAATTCTCCCATCCCCAAAGAAGTTTGTAATGTTCTGGAACACTTGTTTGTTTCTTTAAGTAACTTACTGCTCTCTTAAATAATTCTTTAATATCTTCTTTGTCAACTTTAAACTTAAGCGGTCTAAGATTGCAAGGTCTTATTTGATAACTTGGATCGATATGGATAAAGTTTGTTTTATAACAAATGTCGCATTTTTTATCATAACAAATACACTTTAAAGTTTCAAAAAATCTTCCTTCATATTCGTATTCTTTGATACCCCATAAATATTCTCTTTTAAACTTAAAGTCTTTAAATTTTTCTTTCAAAGTTTCGTCAAGTGAAGTATAATCTTAATTATAAATATTAGTAGGCATAGATTCTATAAAACGGGGTATTATTCCTAATTTATTATAATAATTTAAAAAGTGGAAAAAATTATTTATTTAACTTTTGGTTAAAGAAGTGAGCCCGCTGTGATTCGAACACAGGACCTCTGCCTTATCAGAGCAGTGCTCTAGCCAGGCTAAGCTACGGGCTCATACGTCTCGGGGAGGACTCGAACCTCCGACCGCATGGTTAACAGCCATGTGCTCTACCTATTGCTCCACCTTTTTTAGGGATGTCTGAGCTACCGAGACAAAAGATAACTAAATTTACTCAAGTCTGATATAACAAAATCATCAATTTCTTTATAAAAGTTTCTGTAAAGTGTAGGGATATAAAAATATACAACATATCCTGCTTTTCTATAGTCTCTAATCTTACGTTTTAAATACTTAATTTTATCAGAATCTGGGTGTTTCCAAGCAGTAATCTCTAAAATATATTTATCAAAAACAATTAAATCAGGAAAATAGGCTTTTTTATTTATATTTAAATAAGGTTCATATTTAAATCTAAAACCTTTATCAAAAAGAAAGTCTACAACTTCTTTTTCATATTTGTTCCTTACTTTAATACCTGCTTTAGTCCGCAAAAAAGGTTTATTTACTATCTTTTTGAATCGTTTATATTGCAATTTGTAATATCTTTCTGGATCTTTAGCTTTTGCCTCTTTATGCCACTGTTTCATACGCTTAGAACTAATTCTTTTTAAGTTTTCCATATCAGATTTGAACGTTCCTTTTCTGATTTTTAATTTTACACTATTTCTTCCTCCTTTTACTTTTCCCCAATTTTCAGGAATACGACTTAAAACATTTTTCTCAAATACTACAGAAGGTACATCAAGAAAATTACAGATAATTTTTAATCTAGATTCTGTCATATTTCTCTTTCCTAATTTATAAAAATTAAGACTAGATTTAGGTATTTCTAATATAGAAGCTAATTTTCTTTCGTTTCCTGCTTTTCCAATTGCAGAATCAAACAAAAGTTTCAGAAATCTTTTCTTCAATCTTATAAGTTGTCTCATTACTTAAGTAATAAGTTAAGGTTCTTTAAAAACCTTACTAATCTAAAAAGTCCTTTTTCTTGATCTTTTCAGGAAGATATTTATCAGATATAAAACTAATACCTCTAGAACTCAAGGCCTGAATTTCTGCTTTAGCATCTAATTCTTTTAACATTTTAAACTGCCTTTGCCATTCTTTACTCTTAGTAAACCAATCATATTTAGAAATTTGTTTTAATCTACTTCTATCTGTATCTTTAAATTTAATCAGATGCTTCTCCAGTTTATAATTCCTAATATCATCTACAGTTATACCTAAATATTTCATATCAGGTATAGCCAATTTCTCAGAAATATGTGCTAAACTTATACTTCCATACTTCAAAACAGAATAAATATAGATTCCCCAAGGATCCATATCAGTTAAAACATAAACAGGCAGCTTATACTCCCTATGCAGCCTTTCCAACAACCTTCTAACTCCCCTCGTAGCCTGCCCCTGAGAACACATTATAATACATTTTTGTTTTTCCCAGTACTTATCTTCATGTAATCTTTCCCAAACAGCTGCTTTTTCCATGTACAAAAGATATTTTGCCTTAACTTTCTTAAATTTAATCTCTTCAACATTAGATGGAATACTCCAGCCACCACTTCCCATCCTGCCCCAATCAATTGTATCTCCTTTATCATTAATGATCACATCACCAGAAACACTTCCATTCTTATTTGCATTAATATTCAATTGTTCTCTGGATTTATCTAAAACTAATTCCAAATCTTCTATTACAGAATCAGATTCACTTTGATCATCAACTAGATTAACTTTAGTTTTTGGGATAGTTCTCTTAACCATATAGAAAACATCCCTTAAACTTGCGTGCTTTCCAGAATTCAATAAACTCTTACTTACAGAAGCAACTTCTACAGTTTGTAAAAATTTCTTTGCATGAGATACATTAAAAAAATATCTCTGAGAGGTTTTATCTCCTAATTTCAAGGTTCTAGTCTTTTTATCAAAACTTACATTAGATAAAGCTCTTATAGGAATATCAATAACAGGGTTTTGTTTTTTAGAAACCTGTTTAACTACATCTTTTCCTAACTTTACTAAAGCTTCCTTTGGTTTATTCTTCTTGACCATTTCTAATTAAAATAGGTAAATCTTTTTTCAATTTAATTTTCAAATTCTTTTCAATTTTTTCTTTTTTCTCATTAGATAGCTTAGCTAAGGAACTAGCTAATTCAGGTATATAAGCTTCAAATAAATTTGCTTTTTCTCTTTGTTCTTTAGCTCTAATATTTTTTCTTATATATCCGCCCAATTTTCTTCCAACATCCTGTAAAGCTAATTTAATTTGTTTAATAATCTCTGGATAATGCGCAATTGCTTCCTTACTTTCTGATGTAAAAGGCACCCACACAGAAACAATATGAACAAATAAATAAACAGGGCCAGAAGGCAAAGCCCCCCTACTTTGGCTTAAACCATAATTTCTCCAGTTTGTATTTATAACTCCTTTAGTAGCTGAACATGCACTTTGCTGGTATAATAAAGGAACTCTATTTGCAAATCTGATTAAGGTTATAGTATCTTCAGAAGGAATTTCTCCTCCATAAGCAATACCTGCTTCAATCTGAAAAGGGTTTCCTCTATAAACAGAAGGAGATCGCGTTACAGCTCCATAAAAATCTGCTTTTATTTCTTTTTTTAATCCTTTTATTATTGACTCTTCTCCAATTGGGCTTAAACAATTTGTAGGGGGAGCCATAATTTTAGTTTCTTTAATGGATTTGAAGATTCTATCTGCTTCTTCTCTGGAAACATCAAAAGGTTTTTTCTTAATATCCACTCCTGCTTTATCACAAATAATTTTTGCAATTTTAGCGCTTACTCTTGTAAAATCTTTACTAAAAAAAGCCTGTAAAGTTCTTCCTTTAGTACTCTTAAGCATTTTAATTAACATACCTAGCTCAATACCATAAGGATGGGGTTTAATCTCCTTAGCTTGTTTAGGTAATTCATCAGTAGCTCTTTCATAAACAATTTTTTTCTTTTCAGGAGTCTTATAAATAATAGTTGCATAAGGATTCGCAATCGCAACTTGTCTTAGGTAATCATCAACGCTTTGTTTTCCTTTTTGATATTTAGCTTCTATTTCTAATTCTACTCTTGTTCCTTGAGTTTTAGCCCACTCCACAACCTCTTCTTTTACAATCTCTGGTTCATTTGTTCTGGTATCTAAATGTAACTCATAATAATTTGCTTTTGATTTTGAACCAATTTTAGAAGTAATTTTAGTAGATTTTCCAGTTGTTAACTGCCCGTACATTGCTGCAGCAGAAATACCAATACCTTGCTGCCCTCTAGACTGTTTCATAGTATGGAACTTGCTTCCATATAATAGTTTAGCAAATATTTTAGGAATTTGATTTTTAACAATACCCGGCCCATTATCTTCAATAATTATATTATACCTCTCATCAGTTATTGAATTGATTTCGATATATAACTCAGGAAGGATTTTACTTTCTTCACAAGCATCTAAAGAATTATCTACAGCTTCCTTAACCGTAGTTAACAAAGCTTTTCTAGGATTATCAAAACCTAATAAGTGTCTATTCTTAACAAAGAACTCAGAGATAGAAATTTCTCTTTGTTTTTTTGCTAATTCCTCTGCTATTACCATCTTTTCTTTTTAATTTCCTCTTCAATATACTTATAAACATTTCCGTGTGGAGCTCCACCAAGTAATTTCTCAACTGCTGCTCTAGCAATTAAAGCATCTTCAACTTTTCCAATAATCCCAACAGTTTTTCCATAAATAATAATATCTGTTCTAGTCAAAATTTCTATAGTCTTTCTTGCCTTACCACCTGTACCAATCATCCTTGCTTTAATTCTCACAAAGTTTTTTTTAGATTTACCTGTAAAATGCTGTATATCTAATAATTCAAAACGATAAGCTTCATTAGCCAAATTTACAGCAACTTTTGGATTAAATCCTCTACCTACTGCTTTAACAACAGGTTCTGCTAAAAAAGTTTTTAACTCAGGACCTTCTAACATAATATCTCCATCTGTACTAATAGTTAATTTAACACCTAACTTTTTTTCAAGAAATCGTTTTGTTGTACCTTTGGTTCCGATTAAAACAGCAACACGGGCTTTTGGAATCTTTAATTCTCTCATCAGAACTCTTCAAACTCCCCTAACTTTTTAAGATAATCTTTTTTCTTTAACCAAGCAACTTGAGATGGCTTATATTTAAAGATAACATCACCTCTCTCATCGCCACCAAACTCCCAAGGTTCAATTAATAAAACATCTCCTTCTCTAACCCATAATCTTCTTTTTAATCTTCCAGGCACTCTGCATAATCTGGTTTTACCATCTAAACATTTTACTTTCATTCTGCTAGCCCCTAATCTTTGATCAAGAATGCCTAATACTTGTTTTCCTTTAGGAAGTCTAACTCTGCTAATCTCAAATTGTATTTGTTCTTGTCTTTTTTGCTCTTCTTTTTTTCTAGACATAAATCTAAAGAAAATTAAATCGTGTTTATAAAAGTTGCGTATTCCTTATTACATAGAAAACTTCATTCTTTTCAGAAAATTTAGTATAACTTAATCTTAATCTTTCAATCATAACTTCAAACCAACCTCTTCTAGGATGGCTCATTCTCCTCCTTCCAAGAGTTAAAGTAGAAAAACTGACAACAATCCAATCACTTTTTAACTTTCTGATTAATTCCTCTGCATTTTTATGGCCTTTAAAATCAATAATATCTAATAATTTAAAAAGAAAGGCAATATCTGTTTTTTCAAAAGTTTTTTCTTCTAAAAGGTTTGCGACTTCAGCCTTACCTTCTATTTTATTTTTAATAAAATACTGCTTAACCTCATCAATGTTCATTTCATCTAAATCATAGGCATAATATTTAGCATTAACGTCCATTAAACCATAACTTAGAGGGTTCAAACCACAACCTAAATCTAAAATACTTTTAGGTTTTCCGGTAATCTTAAAGATTTTCTTATATAATGCATTATAAAATTCCATTCTTTCTCGGCTAGAAGCATGTTTTTCCAATCCTCTTTTCTTAGAAAAATAAGCTCCCGTAATCTTATGTAGCATGCCCCTAACAGCTCTAACTATTTTTTTATACTTTTTGGATTTTGGCTTATCTAAAAATTTTCTCATAGAATTATTTCTTTTAAGATAATAATCTAATAGATATTTTACAAATTTATCAGGAACTTTATACTTCTTACCTTTAATATCTTCTATCATGATCTAAACAAAACAGTCACTCTATATATTCTTTTACCAGTCTGTTTACTTTGACTATACAAAGATCTAGTTATTTTAATAGTACCGCCAAAACTTCTCTTTAGCATTCTTCCTAATGATAGGGCATATCTCCAAGAACTTAAATAAATATCAACGCCAGTTTTTAATTCCTCAATTTTAGCAATAGTTACATTACCTCTTTCTTCAATTCTTTTATCTATAAAGTTTAATAGCTCTTTTTTAGCCGGTCTTAACTGTAAGATAGCTTCATAATACGAAGAATTGTGCATGAGGAACACCACCCATATTTAAAACATGATCTTTAGAAATTATCCCTGCTTCTATACCCACACTAACAGATTCTTCGCCAACCAGGTTTACATTCTTAATTTCATTTAACAATTCAAGAACTTCCTCTTTAGTCTTTTTTTCGCCTTTATAAAAAGCTTCATTAACTTCTAAAAAAAGTTTGCCCTCTTCAAATTTTTTTCCAATTAAATCTTCATCGCAAACAGCTAGAACAATTGTACTACCTTTATGCAATTTAGTATACATCATACTCTAATAGGATGTTTTGCTCCACAAGCCATACACTTTAACAGCAAAATCCTACCCTCCTTGAATAATTTAGTATCTGGTTTCTTGCATTCTTTGCAAATAACAAAATTTTTAACAAATTGATCTATTTTTTCATCAATAGCTTTGGAATTAATTTTTCTGCCTAATATCAATCTGCCCCCCTCAATAATTGCAGGGGTGGCTAATTCTTTTTGTAAAAACTTCAAAACTAAACTTGGTTCTCTATGCAAAAAATCACTAATCTGCATAAAATTAGAAATTATTGTTTTATTTCCTTCGATATAACCTTTTATTTTTGGAATTTCGAATCTAGTTCTCTCTACTGTTTCTTCTGGTAATTCCTCTTTCGCCTTTTTCAACATCAATTCGTAATCCATTTTCAGACAATTTTCAAAACACCCGGCTTGGGCTCGTAAATTTCTCCTTCTTTCAACAAAGTTTGAACAATAGTTTTCACTTCATCAGACTCAAGATTAGATAATTCAATAAGCCTTTTTAAATCTACCTCTTCTTTCTCGATTATATTTAATATCTTTTGCCTTGAAGTCTCAGTTACTTTTCCTACAACTTCTTCTGAAACAACTAAAGTAGGAGAGGTCTCTTGTCTAAGTTTAGTTTCCTCTCTCTCGCCCCAAATTTTTTCTAATTCTGCTTTTCTCAATTTGCTCCAGGTAAGATCAGTTAGTATTTTTACAATTTCTGGAGTGATATAAATTTGATCATTATACTGCCTAGTTCTGCCAATAACCAAAACTAAATCTCCAACATCAAGTCCATCTAATAAAATTATATCTTCCTTCCAAGTTTTCAAACTAATAACTCCAGAACCATCATCTACATCAATAGCAGAGTAGTTT
>Ga0210057_1008253_pt1 | contig 12373 bp, 13 predicted proteins | sample CryGeyCG2114_010_2_FD_183968 | JGI IMG/M metagenome (GOLD analysis project Ga0210057, IMG submission 183968) | Groundwater microbial communities from aquifer - Crystal Geyser CG10_big_fil_rev_8/21/14_0.10 (SPAdes) (version 2) | ecosystem: Environmental > Aquatic > Deep subsurface > Groundwater ...
CTTTGTTAGAAAGAATGGTGGCCAAATCTGCACATCATGTACTTTCTTAGGGGATGAATCCCAAGGGGTGATGATGAGTGTGCAGGTTTTGCCAGGTATTATATCATTGGGGGTAGTATAACTGACTATCTTGCATGGATTTTATTTGCTACTATATTAAATACCAGTATTTTATTTTTAAATTTATAATATGAATATTTTCAAAAAACCCTGGATGTGGATGATTGATGTAACTATCATTCTCGCTATAATCATGCAATTCATCCCTGCTAAATTCATTTGGTGCAAAGGCTATAGCGTCACATCCTTATCATCACCAAATAAATGGCGATGGTGTAGTGGAAATTTTTCTGGCACGACTGGTGTGAGCTATGATACGACCACATTGTATCTTATGTCATTACTGTATGCATTAATCATCGTTGGTGTTATCACTACATTTTGGTATTATATAAAACAACGAAATAAATGAGTATGAGTATACGAACAATACAAGAAACAATAAAACAATACGCTAATCCAATCAAAGCATCATCATTGCAAAAATTTTTCCAAACACATAGAAATGGCTATGGTGAAGGAGATAAGTTTCTTGGAATCATAGTCCCAAACATTCGTAAAATCGCTAAAACGTATCGCGATATTCCTCTCATTGATATTCAAAAATTGCTCGATAGTATATATCATGAATATCGCATGACTGGATTGTATATACTCATTTATCAATATGAAAAAGCTGACGAAACAGTACAAAAAAAACTTTACAAATTTTATCTCAAAAATTTACAAGCAGTCAACAATTGGGATCTCGTCGATACAACTACCCCAAACATTATGGGGCATTACATATATCACCATCTAGAACAGAAAAAAATATTGTACAAATTGGTCATATCAAAAAATCTTTGGAAACGACGTATTGCAATATTGGCAACATATTATTTTATTCGAAAAGAAAATGTTGAAGATACCTTGAAAATATCAAAATTATTATTATATGACGATCATGATCTCATCCATAAAGCAGTCGGCTGGATGCTTCGCGAAGTAGGCAAACGTGATGAAACAAAACTATGTACATTCCTTGATAAACATCACCGAACAATGCCACGGACCATGTTACGTTATGCGATTGAAAAATTGACAATAGAACAAAAAAGATATTATATGAAAAAATTAGATTAAACAAATCAACTCTTCTATGGCAAACATAAAAATAATCTCCTGGAACATAAATGGCATCCGTGCAGTCGTAAAAAAAGGCTTTGTCAATTTTCTTTATGAATATAAACCACATATCATAGGCTTGCAAGAAGTAAAAATCGATGCACATGCGCGTAATAAAGAAACATTCGACTTTCCAAAATACAATGAATATTGGCATTCATCTAAACGTCCAGGTTATGCAGGTACCATGACACTGGTGCGAGAAACATCAAAAATTGCAACAGATTTTATTCGTCATATCGAAGGAATTAATCATACAGATTTTGATCATGAAGGTCGTGTACAAACAGTAGAATTTGAAAAATTTTTTCTTATTAATATCTATTTTCCCAATACTCGTGATGACTTATCACGACTCCCCTTCAAACAAGAATTCAATGCAAAACTACTGGTCTATGCAAAAAAATTGGAAAAGAAAAAACCAGTGATAATGATGGGAGATTTCAATGTTGCGCACAATGAAATAGATCTCGCACGACCGAAAGAAAATAGTGGACACAATGGATTTACAGATGAAGAACGTAGTGATTTTGATAATTTTGAAAAAAAATGTTTTGTTGATACCTTTCGTCATTTTCATCCTCATACTATCAAATATTCGTGGTGGAGTTATCGTGCTGGAGCACGACAGAGAAATGTAGGCTGGCGGATAGACTATATCATGGTGAGTAAGGTACTACTTCCTCATGTAAAAAAATCATTTATTCTCAATGATGTTGTCGGGTCAGATCATTGTCCCGTTGGTATTGAATTAGATATATAATATGTTATACACAAAACCTACTGTACTCTTCACACTCGTTCTTGCAAATCTCATACCTCTTTTTGGTGTTCTCTTCTTTGGGTGGGATGCATCTACCATTTTATTTTTATATTGGTGTGAAAATATTGTGATCGGTATATACAATTTCAAAAAAATAAAAAAGGCACAAGGAAAACCAACACCAAAAGACACAATAGAGTTGACAGGATATATGAGTAATAACAAATCTGCTGCTGATGTAAAAAGTAAAACATTGCTTGCATTATTTTTTGCAATACATTATGGAATGTTTACGTTTGTACACGGTATTTTTGTTCTCATTCTTTTTGGGATTCCTGACATATCAAGCAGATCATTCTTTCTCGCACTCACATCATTATTTATTAGTCATGGTATTTCCTATTATCAAAATTTTATTGGTAATAAAGAATATATGCAAGCGAGTCCTCAACGTATATTTATCCAACCATATAGACGCGTTATCATTATGCATTTGACTATTTTAGCAAGTGGTTTTTTCATACATCGCGTTGGTGAACCACTCGTCGGATTAATCATATTAATCATCATCAAAATATTTATAGATATCTATACTCACACACACGAACACAAAAAATTACAAAGCTATGAAACTCTCACAAACGCAAATCAAAACATTTCAAAAGAAAATTTATAACTTCTACAAAATAAATAAACGTGATTTGTTATGGCGCAGACATATCACCCCCTACCGCGTCCTCGTCTCAGAGATTATGCTCCAACAAACACAAGTCCCCCGTGTCATTACAAAATTTCCATTATTTATCAAACAATTTCCAGATTTCAACGCATTGTCTCATGCATCATTAAAAGAAATCCTCATTGCATGGCAAGGCATGGGTTATAATAGACGTGCAAAATATCTCAAAGAAATTGCAGACATAATGATGAACGAATACAAAGGACGCCTACCTCGAAATATAGAAAAATTGGAAATGCTTCCTGGTATTGGAAAAAATACCGCATCATCCATCATGGCATTTGCATATAATAAACCAGTCATTTTTATAGAAACAAATATTAGAAGTGTATATATTCATGAATTTTTTCATGATGCAATAGATATTCATGACAAAGAATTACTCCCATTCATAGAACAAACACAAGATATCATACATCCTCGTGATTGGTATAGTGCACTCATGGATTATGGTAGTTTTCTCAAACAAGAATTTGGCAATCCGAATAGAAAAAGCAAGCATTATAACAAACAAAAAACATTTGAAGGGTCAGACAGACAACTTCGTGGACGAATATTAAAATTGTTAACAATACATGACAGACTATCCCAAATAGACATTGTACAAAAACTAGGAGGATGCCAAAAACGTGTCCAACATGTGCTATATAACCTAGCAACAGAAAAATTAATCAAACAAAAGAAAGGTATATATTCACTATAATAGTTTAATAAAAAAAATAAACATAGCCTACAATATATTGTAGGCTATGTTTTATATTGAACTAATATAATTTATGATATTCGTACACCAAACAATATCTCTACCAACTGCCCAACAAGATATCCAACACTGGCGGCAGCACTTGCCAATAATAACATTTCAAGACCAGCTTTCCACCATCGACGTTTGGTGTATTGTGTTGTATAAACACCCAACAAAAATAAACCTACAAGTGTACATGCAATAGAAATTGGTATTGCACGCGATATAGGAAACAAAATATATGGCAACAAAGGAACAGATCCACCAACAACATATGACACAAACATGACTAAACCATTTTTAAAAGGATAATCTGCTTTATGAGGAATAATTTCCAATTCACGATATGCCATTTCTTGTAAAAATAATTTTTTATTTTTTGATGCCACACCTGCCATATCTGTTGCCAATTTTTTTGGCCACCCATCTTCTATATACATATTTATCAATTCTTCTCGTTCTTCTTCAGGAAATTCATGTAACTCTGTTTTTTCTTCAAATAATTTTCGCTGATCAATTTCTTGTTCAGATTTATTTGAAAGATATGAACCAATACCCATAGAAATTGATTCGACTGCAATAATAACAAAACCAGACAATAATACGGTATAATGGTTTCCAATAGCAGTCGCAATACCTGTAACAGCACCCAGAGTAGATACCATACCATCTTCCATACCAAAGACAATTTCACGTATGAGCGAAGAAGCAACTGTCTTTTTTTGATGATGAATATAATCTGGATTATGATGTAGTCTATTCATAAAAAATAATAAATATTATACTACTTCCAATATATAGTAAAATATCGTAATATACTTATATTGTATCATACTTACTACCATAAGGTAAATCATATCTACACACTATGACACGCATACAGAAACGAGCTGAGATAATCCTTTGTGAACTCAAAAAACTCTACCCTCACCCAAAAACAATTCTCAATTTTTCTAACAATTGGGAGCTACTCGTAGCTGTCATGCTTTCTGCACAAACGACTGACAAACAGGTCAATGTAGTCACACATACATTCTTTGATAAATATAAAACAATACAGGATATTTCAAATGCTCAACTCGATGATATTGGCAACGATCTACAATCAATAAATTATTACAAAACAAAAGCAAAACATATCCATGAAACTGCACATATACTATTACAAAATTTTAATGCTCAATTACCACAATATATAGATGATATGATGACATTGCCAGGTGTAGGAAGAAAAACCGCCTTGGTCGTACTCGGCAACGCATACAATATAGTAGAAGGTATCGCTGTAGACACACATGTACAACGCTTATCTCGTGTATTCACATTGACCATACATACACAACCAGAAAAAATAGAACGAGATTTACAAAAATTATTTCCCAAAACAGAATGGTTCAATCTTACAAATAGAATGATAAACTACGGTCGAGAATATTGTCATGCACGCTGTGTGCATAATACATGTCCTATTGTAGCCAAGCTTAGACAAGAAAATATGCTATAAAGCACTATATATACATATAATTGACCTTATCCCCAAAATAACCACATGATATCCACTATTTCATATTGACCAAACAAAATATACATCATATAGTACCTATACACGTATTTAACCGTCTGCGTGTATAAATAAAGAGATGGCTAAGGCAGTACACTTATGGTGGCACAGGCCGAAGACCGCTCGACACTCATGTAGTTTTTCATCGTTGTATCATATGACAAGCATGATGAATTACTATCGCGTAGCCGAGTGGTTTTTTTATATAAAAAACTTCACAAATATATCTAAAACTGATATTATATACATCTATAATACACAACATGACTATACACATAGAAAAACTCGTATTTGGCGGACAAGGACTTGGACATCTCGAAAATGGTCAGGCTGTTTTTGTATGGAATGCTTTGCCAGATGAAATTGTTGAGATAGATATTATCAAGAAGAAAAAAGATTATAGAGAAGCAATCGCAACAAACATCATACATACATCACCTTATAGAATCGATGCTTACGATGATCATTTTCTCTCGACATCACCATGGCAAATCATGCACTATGATGCAGAACAAAACTTTAAAAAAGATATTGCCATAGAGACATACAAAAAAATTGGTGGCAATATATTTTCTACGATTGATCCTGATATTATATTTCCTGAACAACAATATGATTATCGCAATAAAATAGAATTTAGTTTTTGTGATAAAAATTTTGAACGAGATACTGATGAAGAAGATATTTCATTTGCTTTTTTCAATCGTGGCGGAAGATCACGATTTCCTGTTCAGACATCAAAACTTGCTTCACCACCAATCAATCAAACAGCCCACTATATACTGGATTGGATACAAACAGAACATATCCCAAAACGAAGTCTCAAAACACTCATCATTCGCTCAAATCAAGCAGGTGAAACAATCAGCGCATTGTTTATAAAAGATGAATTGACATTTCACACATACCCAAAATTGACAGACACCATGAAAGGATTCCAAATTTATTATTCAACACATAAATCCCCTGCATCTGTCCCTACAAAATTATTATATTCTATTGGACAAGATTATCTCATAGAAGAAATTTCCTCATCATCTACAAAATTAAAATATGGCCTTTTGAGTTTTTTTCAAGTTCATATTCCTATCTTTCAAAAAGCACTCGAAGATATTGCCGACTATATCCCAGAAAATGCTGATCTCATAGATTTTTATTCTGGTGTTGGTTCTATTGGTCTTCCACTTGCAGATAAATGTAAGACACTCACACTCGTGGATAATAATGAAGAAGCAATACACTATGCTACAGAAAATATTATGTTGAATACTATAGACCACGCACAGGCACATTGTATTCCTGCTGAAAAAATAACAGATATCATTACAGCCGAAAAAACAATCATCCTCGATCCACCACGTGCTGGTCTACATTCAGATGTAATAAAAAAATTATTACAAGAAACACCCCGGACCATTATTTATCTCTCTTGCAATATATCTACCCAGGCACGCGATATTGCATTATTGTCAAAAAAATATAGCATTAGCTTTTCTCGTCTATACAACTTCTTTCCTCGTACTCCACATATCGAAGGATTAACCATATTAAAAAAACATTGATTTCGCTAAATTTTTCAGTGAAATCTTTTTTTTAGTCTGTGAAATCAATACTAAAGCAACAACACCACTCGCGATCTCCCTTCTGTATAGAAATATATTTCCACACAGAAGGGCATGCGAGTGGTGTTGCGGGATGCAGAAAACCACACCCAAACCCCATTTCGTCGCTCACCGGTTGGAAATGAACCAACCGACAAAACGACGAAAGAAGCCATCGAGGAGAGGGCGAACCGTCTCCTCGATGGCCATGACGGACACCTCCATGATATTCATCAATACTCTCTTGAATCTAAAAATACAAGAAAAACTTTTCAAAATGTGTTAGTATTGCTATACTATATCCATAAATTCAAACCTCAATAATAAAACTCCTATATTATTTATTATTCTTGTTCTTCATTATTCACTCAAATTTTATGATCCTCCCTATCATCCTTCTCATTGTTGGTATCGTCATTCTCCTCTTTGGTGGTGAATTTTTTGTTCGTGGCTCTGCATCACTCGCAAAAAAAATGAATGTTTCAGCAATGGTGATTGGTCTGACCGTTGTATCATTTGGGACATCAGCTCCTGAACTCGTTGTGAATATTTTTTCTACACTACAAGGTGCATCTGATCTTGCGGTTGGAAATATTTTGGGAAGTAATATTGCAAATATTTTATTAGTCCTCGGCGTATGTGCACTGATACGTACATTGTCAGTAAAAGAAGGGACAACATGGAAAGAAATCCCTCTTGGTTTTCTTGCAGTTATTGTATTATTCTTACTCGGCAATGATGTGATGTTTGGTAACAATGGACAAAATATTTTGACCACAGGAGATGGCTTGGTTTTGATCGCTTTTTTTGCTATTTTTCTCTATTACACGTATGGATTATCAAAAGTACAAGGAGAAAAATCGGAACATGTTGAATCACATTCATGGCCACGATCTCTTCTCTACATTGTTGGTGGTATTGCTGGGCTTGTCATTGGTGGAAAATTCATTGTTGACAATGCCGTAATTCTCGCACGTATGGCTGGTTTATCTGAATTATTTATTGGTCTTACTATTATGGCAATTGGCACATCTCTTCCTGAGCTTGCAACATCTGCAATTGCTACATATCGTGGACATGTAGATCTTGCGATTGGTAATGTGGTGGGATCGAATATTTTTAATATTTTATGGATTCTTGGAATTACACCGATTATAAAACCAATTACATTGTCACCAGCTGTAAATTTTGATATATTGATAACTGCTCTTACTGCACTATTATTATTCATTCTCATGTTCACTGGTGGTAGATTCAATCGACATAAACTTCGTCGTTCGGATGGTATCATCATGTTATTGTTGTATGTCGGCTATATCGTCTATATTAGTTTTCGCGGATAATCATACAAAACATAATAATAAAAATAAAAAACCTCGACTTATCGAGGATTTTTATTTTAATCAAATTATTTTTTCCTTTTTCTCTACTCCTTAATTCTTATTACAATTTTTCTTCAATCTCTTTTTTAATTTTCTCTATAAAATCATCCTTAGTCATCTGTAACCGTTCTTCTTCTCCACGGACTCGAATCATCCAACGTTGTTCTGAATCTGCTGAAGAATCCTGCCCACCAATTTCTTTGTCTCCCACCACTACAATATAGGGAATTTTCATTTTTGATGCATTGCGGATTTTTTTTCCTACTGTCTCATCAGCATCATCAAGTGATACACGAATACCTTGTGCCTTAAATTCATCAACAAATGCTCGTGCACCATCGAGATGCTTGTCAGTCGATACTGGTATGAAGTGTACTTGTATCGGTGCGAGCCATGTTGGAAAATTTCCTGCTGTATGCTCGATATATACAGATAAAAATCGTTCAATAGAACCCATCAATGCAAAATGTATCATAACAGGGGTTTGTTCACTCCCATCATTATCTGTATATTTTAAACCAAATCGCGTTGGTTGTACAAAATCAAGCTGTGGTGTAGCGACTTGCCATTCACGACCTAGTGCATCGATTGCCATGAAGTCAATTTTTGGTCCATAAAACGCTGCTTCTCCTTCTGCTTCGTAATAATCGAGGCTATTCTTTTTTGCAATATCTAAAATAATTGCTTCTGCTTTGTCCCACAATGCTGGATCACCAAGATATTTTTCTGGTTGATTTTTGTCTCGATATGACAAACGTGCTTTTAGTTTCATACCAAGTTTGCTATAAAATGTTTGTACCACTTCTATCAACGCATTATAAATTTCTTCTATTTGGTCAGGTCGACAAAATGTATGGCTATCATCTTGAGTAATTGATCGCACACGCGACAAACCGAGAAGTTCACCTGCTTTTTCATCACGATAAATCGTCGTGGTCTCCATATACTTGAGTGGTAAATCTCGATAACTCCGTGCTTCGGCTGCATAGATTTGTTGATGATGTGGACAATTCATTGGTTTTAATACCATTTTGTCACTTGTCTCTTGACTTGTTACCAAAAATAATTCATCACCAAATTTTGCCCAATGTCCTGATGTTTCATACAATTCTTTTTTGGTAATATGTGGTATCCACACTTTTTCATACCCAATAGCAGTACGTAGATCTTCTGAGTATATACGTAATAATTCTCGAAGCATCGTACCTTTTGGTGTAAATAATGGTAAACCCGAACCAACAAGTTCTGAAAATGTAAATAATCCTAATTCTTTTCCAATTTTTCTATGATCACGTTTTTTTGCTTCTTCGAGCATATTCAAATGTGTGTGCAACTCATCTTTTGTTGGAAAACAAATACCATAAATACGCGTCAACATTTTATTTTTTTCATCTCCACGCCAATATGCACCCGCCACAGACATGAGTTTAAAATATTGTAATTCTTTTTGTGGATTTTCACTATGACCGCCTTTACATAAATCAAGAAAATTTCCTGGATTATTTTCGGTCAAAGTTTTTCCTTCTTTGGCAAATTCTTGAATTAATTCACATTTATATGGATTGTGTGCAAAATCCTTGAGTGCTTGATCTACATTGACTTCGTGTGTTTGAAATGCACTCCATGTTTTCAAGATTTCCTTCATTCGTTTTTCTATTTTTGGAAAATCTTCTTCTGAAATTTTTATATCACCAAAATCAAAATCCTGATAAAATCCATGCTCTATCGATGGTCCAATAGCATTGTGTGTGCCAGGATAGAGATCTAATATTGTCGCAGCAAGCAGATGCGCACATGAATGTCGCATCTGATCTAGATGGTTGTTGTCCATAGTAATATAATTAAAAAAAATTATAAAATTAAACGTAAAAATATAAAGTCAAAAATTAACAATTCAGTGAAATCCAAAACAAATCTGTAAAATCAATGTTTAAAAAACCCCGATGTACTATCTCAAACAATACTGTCTGAAACAATACACTGGGGTCCAGTATTTGTATATAGGACGGTTCCACCCGTATATTTCACTTTATCAATTGTTTCGTCATGCACGTATACATGGTACCATACGATCGTTTTCTCAAGAAAGCTCTCAGTCTCGGCTTTCTCTCCCTGTGAGGACGTATTCGCTGGGCAGGTGCATACTCTATTAGATATTCTTTAGCTTACGCTGTTTTCAAAAAGTTGTCAAGTATAGTAAACTCAAACTTATATCTATTTTTTTTCACGCCTTTTCCTTAAAATGAAAATCTCATACAAACTTGCAAGAATAAACACGATTTGCAAAGAAATAAAAATAGGATCATAAATTGATATACTATATATCAAAAGCAATAAACCACCAAATATAAAGGTTTTATCTTGATTTATTTCTCTTTTGACAAAAATACCATAGGTAATCACTAATAAACCAAAAGCTCCAATAAATTTAAAAATATCCATAAAAAATTTATTCTACTTGCCGTACCATGACAGTCAGATGATCATCCACATGTGGTACACTTCTATTCCACAATGGTTTAAAGTTCATTTCTACACCCTGTACATGATTGAGTGACATCACATAGCGCCGTACTTCATCTTCAGTTTTACCAAAAAACATAATCTTTTGCAATTCATTACTATTTTGATCAATATTTACAAAACCATTATATGTAATAATCAATGTTGCTGTATGTGCATCCACATCAACACTTTCTATACTAACACTCGGATCGCTTTCTGATGATTCGAGTATTTCATTGTTGTCTAAGACATATTGTGCCAATTGTTTTTGTGCATAATCTTTCATCTCTGTTATATCATAATATACTACTGCAACAGTCGCCTTTCCATTCAGACGAAAACTATCAATCTCTTCTCCCAAAATATCACCATCATGATCAATATTATACTGCACAATACTATACAATACACCTTGTCCTTCTGGGACAATACCAAATGATGCTTCTGCTTTTTTGAGAATAGATGCCTGCATTTTTTGTTCTGCTTCTTTTACATCATCCATCGTCAATATACCAACGCTACGCACACCACCTGTCATAGCGTCTTCACTTCGTGCATAAATAAGTTTTTGTTTATCGTCTTTTAAACCTGGTATGCTAAATGTCGTCGGACCTACTTCTCCTCCTGCTCCGACTTCATCAGCTTGTACATATGCACTTACACTTCCTTTTGCAGGCACGAGCACTGCATCTTTTATACGAAATTGGATTTTGTCAGGTGTCCAAAAACGTGTCGTTGCTACAAGAGGCTGATCAAATTCGCTATCATTGATAATCGTAATATATCCACGTGCCTGTGCATCAACTTTTTTTTCACCTTTTGGACTATAGTTCTCATCCATACTTACAATCGTTGTAGTCACAAATGCAGACACAGGACTATCTATACCATCCCCAACATTAATATTTTTTTGTGTTTGCACTGGTTCAGATCGTGTAATGATCGTAATATGTGCACGACGTGATGACATGAACACAATACTACCAAGTAGCAAAGCAGTAACACACAAAAATGTTAATGCAACAATTTTATAAAATCGCACGGGCTGTTGAGACGGTTGTTGTAAATATGGTTGTTGATTTATCATATAAAAAATAATATTAGATTATTTTATAGTCAATTTTCTACAATAAACTAACGAGATAAAAATGCTCATATCCTCGTCCGCCTTGTACGGATTAAATGTTTAATTGTAAAATATTTATATTTATTCTGTTACTCGAAAAATTTCTTCTACTGATGTAATTCCTTGTACAGCCTTTAGTATAGCATCTTCAAACATTGTTGTCATACCTTGTGCGCGTGCCAATCCTTCTATACTACGTTCACTCACATCTCCAGACAAGACTGCTTGTTCTATATCATCTTTTACCACAAAAATTTCATATACACCGATACGTCCTTTATAGCCAATACCACTACACAAGTCACAACCAACCGCACGATAAAAATGTGGCATATCTCCAATATTTTTTTTATTTTCTTCAGGAAGTAATGCAATATGTTCTTGTATTTTTTTTCTACGCCATTCTTCTATATCATCTAGAGATATTTCCACACGACATGAGTCACATAGACGTCGTACAAGACGTTGCCCGATGACAGCATTTAGAGCTGGTGCAAGCAAATATGATTCTGCACCCATGGATGAAAAACGTGCAATCGCACCAGATGCACTATTGGTATGTAGGGTAGAAATAACCAAATGTCCTGCCAAAGCTGCTTGTATCGAAATATTTGCTGTCTCAGCATCACGAATTTCTCCGACCATCATAATATCTGGATCTTGACGCAATAATGAACGCAAACCTTTTGCAAAGGTATAACCTTTTGCAGTATCTATCTGACTT
>Ga0210057_1008256_pt1 | contig 12370 bp, 11 predicted proteins | sample CryGeyCG2114_010_2_FD_183968 | JGI IMG/M metagenome (GOLD analysis project Ga0210057, IMG submission 183968) | Groundwater microbial communities from aquifer - Crystal Geyser CG10_big_fil_rev_8/21/14_0.10 (SPAdes) (version 2) | ecosystem: Environmental > Aquatic > Deep subsurface > Groundwater ...
TGGTGGATAGAATAGAAGAGAGAGGTAGCCTTAGGGTTATGATTATTAAGACCGAAAAAGGCAAAGTAAATAAAAAAGGATCAAGCTCGAAAATTAAAACCGTAGAGTACAGCATTTCGAAATCCAACTCATTTTCTGCCGGTAAGGGTGATTTTGTTGAAATAGGAGATCAACTTTCTGACGGTAACTTGGATTTAAAAGAACTTTTTAAGTTTAGAGGAAGAGAAGACGTTGAGAGATATGTTGTGAGCGAGATTCAAAAAATCTATTTTTCAGAAGGGGCGTCTATAAACGACAAACATATTGAGATTATTGTCCGACAGATGTTTTCTAGAGTAAAAATAAAAGATTCGGGGGACGCCCCTGATCTTGTTGCTGGGGAAATAATAGAGAAAGATCGACTAGTAGACATTAATAAGCAACTCAAAAAAGATGGTCAACAGCCAGCTAAAGCCCAACAATTGCTTTTAGGTATCACCCAAGTTGCCTTGTCTTCGGAGAGTTTTCTCTCGGCTGCTTCTTTCCAGGATACTGCTAGAGTTTTAGTTCGAGCTTCAATCGAGGGTCGAGTCGATACTTTGAGGGGGCTGAAAGAGAATGTTATTATCGGACGTCTTATTCCCAATGGAAAAATAGGAGAGGACGATAAAGGGAGTAATGACGATGAAAATATCGACGATGATTCTGGTAGTGATGAAAGTTTATTGTCCAAGGATGTGCCAGGCGAGTCAGTTGACGGACCAGTCAACATCGGGTAAAGTTTACGCACCTATTGGACTATGGATTTAGACAAAGATAAGGAAAATACAAAAGACTACGAAGTTTCTTTTTTAATTAGGGAAGAAAATGACCTAGAAGCAGTTTCTGGTCTTCTTGGCCAACATCAAGCCCAGATTAAGTTTGAATCTCCCCTAAAAGTTGTTAATTTGGGCTACGATATAAAAGGTTCTCCAAAAGCTAAGTTTGGATTTTTCCATTTTTCTGCTTGTGCGGAAGAAATGGAAAAATTAAGGAGTGATCTAGAAGCCGAAACGAGGGTTTTAAGATTCATTATTGTTACTCCTCCTTTTGCAAAAGAAGGGGGATTATCTGAACCTCCAGTACCTAAAAATGAAAAACAGGATTCAGATAAAACCGTTAAGGATTCTAGCGGTACGTCCTCTCACTTAACTAACGAAGCATTAGAGAAGAAGATTGAGGAAATATTGAAATAGGGTTAATATTTTCATATGAACTTAAATAAGGTTTTTATTTTAGGTAGGCTCACCGACGATCCTCAACTTAGAACAACTCCTGGAGGTCAATCAGTGGCTGCTTTTTCGATTGCGACAAATAGGGTTTGGACGGATAAGTCTGGAAGTAAGCAGGAAGATACTCAATATCATAATATTGTTGCTTGGGGTCGGCAGGCTGAAGTCATTAGTCAATTTTTGAATAAGGGAAGTTTGGTATTGATTGAGGGGAGAATTCAGACCCGAGGGTGGCAAGATAAAGAGGGGCGTAATAGAAAGACTACTGAGATTATAGCCGAGAGGGTTCAGTTTGGCCCCAGATCAGCCCAACCTTCGGGGTCTGGTAATTCTCGTTCTCCCCAAAGAATAGATGGGGGTCAAGCCAACAAGTCGTCGGGGCCTGGCGATGGGGAGTCTGACGAAAAACCCGAGGATATTCCGGTTATAAACATTGATGGAGGGGACGATGACATAAAGGCAGAGGACCTCCCGTTTTAATTTTCAAAATTATTTAATTTCGATTTTTTATGGCAAAAAAAGTAAAAACAATCTTAAAACTCCAAATAGAAGCCGGTAAAGCCAATCCGGCCCCGCCCGTTGGTCCGGCCCTGGGTCAGCACGGCATAAATATTCAGGATTTCTGTAAACAGTTCAATGATGAAACCAAGGACATGACTGGCGATATTGTTCCGGCCGAGATAACCGTTTTCGAGGACAGAAGTTTTACTTTTAAACTTAGGACTTCTCCAGCCTCCGCTCTTTTAAGGAAGGCGGCAGGAATTGAAAAGGGGTCGGGGAATGTTCCTAAGGTCAAAGCCGGAAAAGTAACCAAGGAAGATATTAGTAAAATCGCCGAGAAGAAAAAAGTAGATCTTAATGCTCACGACGAAGAGTCAGCGGGAAAAATTATCGCTGGCACCGCTAGAAGCATGGGAATAGAAATTGAATAATTCTATTCTAATGCTTCTGGGAGGGGATCGGGGAACGGGAGTTCCCCGTTTTGGAAAAAACTAAAAACCGAGGGTTTTTAGGGAGCGACCTTTATTTGGCGAATAAGGGGAGTGACGAAGCATGGGAATAGAAATTGAATAGTTCTATTGTCATATTCCCGTATTCGCTTCCCTATCCCATAAAAGCCTCCGGGCTTTTATTTTTTGCGTCCGAGCGTTCTCCGTGGTTAAATTTATATAATCTATGCTTAAAAATTACGGTAAATTTATTGTTATTGAAGGAATTGACGGGTCGGGGAAGAAAACCCAACTGGACAGACTTGCCAACTATTTTAATGATCGTGGAGTTGAAACTGAAAAATTTGATTTTCCCCAATATGATAGACCATCATCTTACTTTGTTAAAAAATATCTAAATGGGGAGTACGGAGGTATCGAGGATGTTAGCTCGTATCAAGCCTCAATTTTCTATGCTCTCGACAGATTTGATATTAAGCAACGAATCCAAAAAACATTAAAGTTGGGGAAAATCGTTATATCAAACAGATATGTGGCTTCCAATATGGCCCATCAGGGATCTAAGATTGATGATTTTAAAGAGAGAAAAAAATATTTTGAATGGGTAAATACTTTAGAATATGATATCTTGGGCATACCGAGACCGGATCTAAATTTAGTCCTTATGGTTTCGTCAGATTTGGTCCAAAATCTTGTTGCTAAAAAAGGAGCTCGGAATTATGTAAAAGATAAAAGCGGTATGGATGCCCACGAATCCAATTTATCCCATCTTAAGCGTTCGGAATCAATTTATCGAGAATTGATTGAAAGGTTTCCCGATCAATTCAAAGAGGTGGAATGTGTCGCCAATCAAAAGTTATTAAGTATTGATGAAATCAGTAAAAAATTAATCACCATCGTGAATGAAATTATTAAATGAGTAGTTATCAGTCGACAATTGGTCTCGAAATTCACGTAGAGCTCAAAACACTTACTAAGATGTTTTGTGATTCTCCCAACGATTCTAACGAGTTAAAGCCGAACGTAAATGTTTGTCCAATTTGTTTAGGGCATCCCGGGACTTTGCCGACGATAAATAAGGTGGCAGTTGAATCAGTGATAAGAGTTGGTTTAGCCTTAGGCGGAGAAATAAATGAGTCGACGAAGTTTGATCGAAAAAATTATTTTTATCCTGATTTGCCAAAGGGATATCAAATATCCCAATATAGTCAGCCTCTAGTTGTCGGCGGAAAGCTCAATGATGCTAGGATACGCCGAATTCATCTCGAAGAAGATACTGGTCGGTTAATCCATTCTCAGCGTGATAATTTTAGCCTGGTCGATTTTAACCGGGCTGGTGTGCCGCTTATGGAACTGGTTACCGAACCTGATATTAAAAGTGCTGAAGAGGCAGTCAGATTTGCCCAGGAATTGCAGTTAATTTTGAGATATCTCGGAGTCTCCGGAGCAGATATGGAAAAGGGCCAGATGAGGATTGAAGCTAATGTGAGTGTTGGTCGGTGGTCGAGAGGAGTGTGGCGGACCGGCTCGAAGGTTGAAGTGAAAAACATCAACTCTTTTAGAGCAGTTAGAGACGCTATTGATTTTGAGGTTGCCCGACAATCAAAGGTTATGAATTCTAGAAAAGAAGTTCGGCATGAGACTAGGGGTTGGGACGAATCTAAAAAAGCTACTGTTTCCCAGAGAGCCAAAGAGGAGGCCCACGATTATCGTTATTTCCCCGAACCGGATTTGCCGCCAATAAAGATTAGCGAGTCTTTTGATTTGAATAATATTAAAATGTCGATCCCGGAATTGCCGGATAAAAAAAGAGATCGATTCAAGAGAGAATTCGGTCTCGATAGTCAAAAAACAGAATTTTTAACGTCCGATGTCTGCTTAGCCGATTATTTTGAGGATGCCATCTCTGAGCTCGAGGCTATGGACAAAACAGCAGACCCCAAAGTTTTGGTTAATTATTTGATTAGCGACTTAACCGGCCTTTTAAACGAATCGAAGACGAACTTTAGGGATATCAAAGTTTCACCGGAGAGACTGGCTCATCTCGTAGTTCTTATTAGTCAGGGCAAGATCGGAAGTCGTCAAGCAAAGGATATTTTGAAAAAGATGTTTGAATCAGGAACAGATCCGGAAACGATAATAAACGAAGAGGGATTAGAAACAGTTTCCGACTCCAATGTGATTCTTAGGGTTATCAAGGAGATTATCAAAGAGAATAAGAAAGCTGTTGATGATTATAAAAAAGGCAAGGAGGCTAGTTTAAAATTTTTGGTTGGTCAGGCAATGAGCAAGCTCAATGGTCGAGCCGATCCTAATAGACTTCGAGAGATTATTTTAGAAAATTTGTAACTTTTGTTTCTACCCCCGATTCGTTTTTTATCCATATAATGTTTTTATCTCTCTTAAACCAAGTTATCTGACGCTTGGCAAACCTGCGAGTATCTTGATTAAGGTTTTCGAGCATTTCGTCTTTGTTGATTATTCCCCGGAGATACCGACTAATCCATCTATATTCCAATCCAAAATAGTCTAGTCTCTGCCAGCTAATTCCTTGGTTGTGAAGTTTTTGTATTTCTTTAATCATTCCTTGGCGAATCCTTTTTTCTATTCTTTCTTTTATTCTTGTTCTTAATTTTTGATCCGAAATTACTATTCCAATTTTGAGAGTCCTATATTTTGATTTTGGTCTTACTGGTTCGATGGGTTTTTTTGTCTGATAAATTATCTCCAAAGCACGGATAACACGTCTCTTATTTTTAGGGTCAATAATAGATGCTCGAGTCGGATCTTTTTTCTCCAACTCTATCATTAGTTCCTCGCCCGTTCTTTGTTCCAATTTTTTTCGAAGTTTTGGGTTGGGCTTTATTTTCGGGAGATTATAATCGTTGATAAGGGTATCAATATAGAACCCTGTCCCCCCGCAAATTATCGGCACTTTGCCTTTTTTGATTATTTGAGAAATTATCTTCTGACCCAGTGTTTTATAATTGGCCGCAGTAAAAGTTTTTTTAGGAGAAATAACATCAAGCAAGTGATGGCGAATTCCCATCATCTCTTTTTTGGTTATTTTCCCGGAGCTCAGATTAAATCCTTGATAGACCTGACGGGAGTCGGCGGAAATTATCTCGCCGCCAAACTTTTTGGCTACTTTTACCGCTAGGGCGGATTTTCCACTGGAAGTTGGGCCCAGAATGACAATTATTTTTTTTTTCGTCATTCCAAGGGAACTAAATAGCTTTACTATTTATTTCGGAGTGAATTTTTTCTATTAATTTGTCGATCGTGATTTCTCCTCCTTGACCTCTTCGATAGTGGCGAATGTTTACTGTTCTGTTTTTTTGTTCTGTTTCCCCGACAACTATGATATAGGGGATTTTATTCATCTCAGCCTCTCTTATTTTTTTCCCGACAGTCAGGTTTTCATTGCCTAATCGGACTCGGAATTCCTCCAACTTTAGTATTTTTGAAATTTCTTCAGCGTATTTTTTTTGATTAGCCCCGACGTTTATTATTTCTATTTGAACCGGAGAGAGCCACAAGGGAAAAGCGCCAGCAAAATGTTCGATTAAAAATGCGATAAATCTCTCGTGGGACCCCAGGGGGGCGCGGTGGATTACGTAGACGGGCTTATCTTTCCCATCTTTGTCTTTGTAGGTTAGCTTAAATCTTTTTGAAGCTAGAAAATCAAGTTGGTTAGTTGAGGCGGTTTCCTCTCGGCCAATCACGCTTTTTATTTGGAAGTCCACTTTCGGACCGTAGAATGCCGCTTCACCCCCCACTTCCTCGTAGGGAAGTTTTGATTTTTTCATTATGGCTCTGATCATTTTAACTGCTTTTTCCCATCCTTTAGGATCGCTGACATACTTAGTTTTACTTTTAGCCGGCAGGGAAAGTCTCATATAAAAGTCCTTTAGCCCGAAAATTTTCTTGTACCAGAATTCGTGGAGTTTCATCACGTCTAGAAATTCTTTCTCAACTTGGTCTTCCCGGCAGTAAATGTGAGCGTCATTTTGGGTGAAGCCCCGCACCCTTAAAAGGCCAGCCAGGGTTCCAGAGAGTTCGTACCGATAGACGGTTCCAAACTCAGCCAGCCGAAGCGGCAAGTCGCGATAACTTTTTTGTTCGGCCCGATAAATCATATGGGTGTGGGAACAATTCATTGGTTTTAAGTAGTAGTTGCCGTCATCAAGCGCCATTGGCGGATACATACTGTCTTCGTAGTAGGGAATATGCCCCGATATCCGGAAAAGATCTTCTTTGGCGATATGGGGGGTGGTTACATATTGGTAGCCCCAATCTTTTTCTACTTGGCGGGCATATTTTTCCAATTCTTCCCGAACGATAGTCCCATTCGGCAACCATAATGGAAGTCCCGGACCGACTTCCTTGGAAAAGGTGAAAAGCTTAAGGCGTTCGCCCAGTTTCCTGTGGTCACGCTTTTCGGCCTCTTCCTGCATCTTAAAATAATCAGCCATTTCTTTTTTAGTGATAAAAGCTACCCCATAGATTCTTTGGAGTTGGGGGTTTTTTTCATCACCTCGCCAGTAGGCGCCGGCGATCTTGGTGAGTTTAAACGCCTCCGGATTTATTTCTTTTGAATTTTTTACATGACCACCTCCGCAAAGATCGAGGAATACTTCGCCGGTTTTATAAACCGTCAGTTGTTTTTTCTCTTTAATAAATTCTTTAATCAAGTCAAGTTTGAATGGTTGGTCTTTGAAAAGTTTCTTGCCTTCGGCCGGAGTTATCTTTTTTCCTGAAAATGGCAGATTGGCGGCGATTAATTTTTTAATTTCCTTTTCGAATTCCTTGAGATCGTTGGGGGTAAGGGTTCGGGGAAGCAGAAAATCATAATAGAAGCCATTCTCTATAGTCGGCCCGATACCCAATTTGGCTTTGGGGAATTTTTTAAGGACGGTGGTCGCCAGAAGATGAGAGAGGGAATGGCGAATGCCGTCAATATTAGGTTTTGATTGTTTTGGCATTTGGTTTTGATTATAGAGCGAAAAGGTAATTTTTAGAAGCTTGTCGTTGACTTAGCGCAATTTTCTGGTACGGTTTAGGTGTTCTTCTATTAGTGGAGGAATCTCGAGCCTCGGGGAGAGGCAATCTGCAGAAACGGCAGAAAATTTTCGGGCATGGCTTGGAAAGGAGAAGTAAGGTGGCACTTTCACAAGTTGAGAAATTGGAAGACCTAACTTTTGGTCAGTGGGCTGCTCTGGCTAGCAAGTTGGGAGGAGTTGAGGCAGTTAAGGCGGTGCTTCAAGGAGAACGGGAGATTATTACAAGAGAAGCCCCGCGTGTTCTTTTTGACAGACACGGCCGGAGAATTCCTCCACGGGAGATAAGGGGGAGAGTGTGTGATGCGGATCCGGCATATCGCTTAATTCGGCCGGAGTTTAAAGAGACGGAGTATTCTTGCATCCTCGAGAGATATAGCAGACTTATGGTTTTAGACCAGTCTTTCGACCACCTCCTCTCCGCCAGGGTTTTCAGGGATGAAGTTGATCGACTCCTGGCTCGGATTAGAGATAATGACAGAATTGCTGGTATTCTGAGTGGTTTTTGGTTGCCGGTGATTTTACCCCGGATTGAGGACTATAACTACAGGGGAGCGTTTCAGAAATACGTCGCGGCGGCGTGCAGAAGCTATGAGGACATGTTTCCTGATCGGAGGTTTTCCTTACGTCGCTTGTCCTTACGAAGGGTTTCATTTGTAAAGGGAGGTGGTTGTTATGGAGATCTTATGATCCGAATGAGTCAAGGAGCGGTGGTTGGCATTTATTTCCCCACTGCCCTCCAGGGATTCTCGATTGGCGCGAGTCGTGAGCAGATGTCAACTTTACCAGGCGGATTTGTTCTCTCGGGCCTAGATGCTGTGATTGCCATGGTGATGTATCCGGATATCCTGACTGTAGATTCGTCTGTGCCTGACCTAAATTTGGCTGTGCTCTGTTTGGGGTCTGGCGAGTCGGGTGATAGTCGATCCCTAATCTTCAGAGTGAATGAAAAGGAGATGTCTCTTGGTCTAGCGGGTAAATTTGATTTCCCTAATAGTAGGGAATCTAGCGGCCTGCTCTTTATTGGAGGCGATGAGGAATGATTAAAGCCGTAACTTAAGGCAAATTGGGGCGTAGTTCATCAGAGAACTGCGCCTTTTTATATTTCACGACTAATCCTTAACACTCGCCACTAATTGGTTTAAGATTAGGGAATATGATTGATGTTAAACTTATCCGAGAGGAGCCAGAAAAAGTAAAAAAAGGAATATCGGCGAAGGGCGTTAATTCTCAATTAGTCGACGAATTTATTGATTTAGATAATAGTTGGCGGGAGTTGACAGCTAGGATTGACGACCTTCGGGCGAAACAGAAAGAGTTAGGCCGGGAGAAAAATATTGAATCTGCCTCCGAAATAAAAGAAGAGATAAAACAAGCCAACCAAGAACTTAAGGATGCGGCTGATAGGCGAGACGGTCTTTTGAGTAAATTTCCCAACCTTCCTTCTCCCGATGTTCCCGAGGGCGGAGAAGAAAGCAATAAAGTGGTTAGAGAGGTTGGCGAAAAACGGGATTATGATTTTAGGCCAGTTGATTATCTTGATCTTGCCACCTCTCTTGATCTGATCGATATCGAGACGGCAAGTAAAGTTTCGGGCAGTCGTTTTGGCTATCTAAAAAATGAAGCTGTTCTTCTTGAATTTGCCTTAGTTAATTTAGCAATGAAAACATTGGCTGAGAGAAGATTTACGCCAATTATCCCGCCGGTTCTGATAAAGCCCGAGGTTATGGCGGGTATGGGCAAGGGGAAATTTATTGAAGACGAAGATGCTTTTTACGTCGAGAAAGATAATTTATATCTTGTCGGAAGTTCGGAGCACAGCATGGGACCACTTCATATGAACGATACCATTGACGAAAAAGATTTACCCCGACGGTACGTTGGTTTTTCAACGTCTTTTAGAAGGGAATCTGGCAGTTACGGTAAAGATACTAGGGGAATTCTCCGGGTTCACCAGTTTGATAAAGTTGAGATGATGTCTTTCGTTCATCCCGAAAAATCCGATGAAGAGCACAAATTACTTTTGTCAATTCAGGAGGAGTTAATGACCAAGCTTGAGTTGCCATACCGAGTAGTTGAGATCGCGGCTGGCGATATGACTTTTGCTGATGCTCGCCAATTCGATATCGAGACTTGGATGCCCTCCCAGAGTACATATCGTGAAACTCACTCTTGCTCGAACACAACTGATTTTCAATCTCGAGGGATAAGGGCAAAATTTAGAGCTAAAGGCGGCGGGCAGGAATTTGTTCACATGCTAAATGCTACCGTTTTCGCGATTGGTCGGATGATCATTTCAATTATTGAAAATTATCAAACCAAAGAAGGAAAAATTGATGTCCCCAAAGCCCTAAGAGACTACGTGGGAAAAAAACATATTGGCTAATGGTTACTGGCGTCTTGATTTGGGCGGGGGAATAAACTTAGCTGGTTCTTATGGTTGATACCCTATCTTTTATTTCCGGATCCGATAAACGCCGACGGAAAAGAAAATTTCTAAAGCTTATTATTGTTTTTGGCGCCTCCGGCATTGTTGTCATTGGCATAATTTGGCTTGTTATAAAATCTCCTATCTTTGAAATTAAAAATGAGAATATTGAAGCCGGTCAGGGCATTAGTCGGGAACGCGTTATCGATTTGATTAAAGGCAAACTTCTTGCCAAATCATTTTTAGGTCGAGTTGTCGGGTCGGAGAGCTTACTATCCTGGCCAACTGGAATTTTCAAAGAAGATCTAATTCCTTCTTTCTCCGATGTTTTATCGTTAGAGATTTCAAAAAGTTATCGTGATCAATCTGTGTTGATTAAAGCTTTTGCCCGGCAACCAATAGGGGTATGGTGTTTTAAGCTTGATTCGCCAACCCGGTGTTTTTGGTTCGACAATACGGGGGTGATGTTTGGTCGGGCGCCTTCAACTAGTGGCAATTTGATAAAGGTTTTGTTTGATTATTCCCAAAAAGGAAAAGGCGTAGGTGATAAAATCCTTCCCGATAGATTGGTCGATAATATGACCTCTATTTTTCAAACCATTTATTCTTCGGGTTTAAGCACGGGGGAAATTATCCTACAAGATATTGAATCCGAAGAGGCTGAAGTTGAAGTTGTTAGTGGTCCTAAGATCTACTTTAGTTTGAGGTATCCCGCTGATGGATATTCAGAGACTATAGATTTCTTTAGGAGTAAACCGGAATTTCGTAATCTGGATTATTTGGATTTTCGAGTTGAGAACAGAGTCTATTATAAGTGAAGAGGCGGCCTTATGGTCGCCTCTGTTCGGGCTTCTAGGGACTACAATGATGTAGGCCTTGGATATTGTTTTTGGTCGGTTAATCGTCGTCCACCTGGAGCCGGTTGATCCCCCCGTTCTTTCTCTCTGCGAGCTCTTTTGAGGCGCATGTAGCAGTGTTTGCATCGCCTCGGATCTTCTTTAAAGCCTCGCTCGAAGAAGTATTGCTGAGCACTGGCGGTGAAGACAAACTCTTCTCCGCAATCAGTACAAAGCAGGATTTTGTCAGCGAAGTGTGCTTCCAACTTTTCCCCCGATCTTCTAAATTCCTTTCAGAAGTATTTATTCGCAGACCGAACGCCTTTGGTGAGTAGGTTTTGGTGGGTATAGTAACTACCTGAAAGCTCCGTGGCGTTCAGATCTGCGAGTTTTGTAAGAATTCTATTTTCATCCTACATCTGGTTGATGTTCTAGTCAATTATCGATTTGATTGTTAGAATTTTGGCGTGGATATTGGGGCAAATAAAAATAAGGTTTCGGATATAAATTATTTTTCTGATAAAGAAAAAAAGGGTTTTAAGGGCCTTGGCCCAGGCGGGGGAGGTGGTCTAAATAAAACCAAAACTAAACCTAGAAGATCGTTTTTAACCAAGATTGTCTTGATTTTGGTTTTCTCTATTCTGGGCCTTGTGGGATTTTTTATGGTTGTTTTTTATGTCGGAAATTCTTATCTCGGTGAGTTGAATTCGGTTGAGGGTGATTTATACAATTTTCGTCGAGAAGCGGTCCAATTTGACCTTCTCAACTCCGGCGGATTTTCTTTGGAGAGGGGTAATCTGTCGGGCGAGATGAGCTTGGCCGACGTGATATCTCAGTCGAGATTATTACTAGATTCCGGAATTGGTATTTATCGGGGATTTTATGATCTTGTCGTTGAAGGTTCAATTCTTCTTCAGCGAGGAGAAGAATTTTTCCAGGACCTTCCGGATTTGATGTTTAATTATCGGGGAGAGGATCTTCTCGATCGTTTAGAAGAAATTAATTCGTCTTTAAACAAGGTGGCGAATCTTAATTCCATCCTTGCTAATATTGATTTTGGAGAAACTGCTTCAGCTAATGATTTTTATTTTCCTCTCCAAAGTCAACTTAGTCGGTACCGCGACTTTACCTCATCTGTCTCTTCTTGGTTAAATAAGCCTTCTCCTGGCCGAATACTTCTGGTTTTTCAGAACCCCGAATCTTCAAGGCCTGCTGGAGGTAAAATTGAAGCCCTGGGAAGTCTTGAAATTCAGGATGGAGCAATAAAAAAAATTGAAGTTTTCTCGTCTAGTGAGTTGGAAAAAAAGAAAACCGTAAAACTGATTCCCCCCGAGCCGATTAGATCTAATTTATCGAGTTGGAGCATTGGTGATGCAGGGTGGTTTTTTGATTTTCCGGTTTCGGCTGAGCGAATTATTCAAATGGCTGAATCGACTGATGTTTTTATTAATGATGATATTATTTTTGATGGGCTAATCATAGTTACTCCAAAAGTATTCGTTGACCTCTTGTCAATTTCAGGATCGACGGCGGGAATTGGCGAAATTCCTAGCGCTGATGATTTTTTGGAAAAGATTGCCGATCATCCCGATAAGATTTCTGAAATCATTAAAGAAATTAATCCGGGCTTATTTGATCGTTTGGGAAAATTGACGGTAATTGAACGACAAAGACTAGTTGCTATGTTCCAAAAATGGATAACCGAGAAAGATATAATGTTTTACTTTAAAGATCCTCAAGTCCAGTCATTTTTTGAGAATAGTGGCTTGGCTGGGAAACTATTTGATGTTCCCTCGAATTTTATTGGAGATTATTTGGGAATAACGGCGGTCGATTATGGGAGTGA
>Ga0210057_1008258_pt1 | contig 12368 bp, 10 predicted proteins | sample CryGeyCG2114_010_2_FD_183968 | JGI IMG/M metagenome (GOLD analysis project Ga0210057, IMG submission 183968) | Groundwater microbial communities from aquifer - Crystal Geyser CG10_big_fil_rev_8/21/14_0.10 (SPAdes) (version 2) | ecosystem: Environmental > Aquatic > Deep subsurface > Groundwater ...
CCTGAAGCAGGTCTACCCGTTCAAGGACCAGCGCCCGATGGAGCGGGGATGGCAGGGCATGGAGCGCGAAGGCGCGCCATGCGCTAGCCCGATCGCCATCTCGAAGCTGGAGGCCGTCGTCTTCCACAAGGAGGGCGAGGACTGGGTCTTCGGCGAGGAGATGATGCGCCGGGCGACGGACGTAGAGCGGTTCCCGGGCTGCCAGGGTTGGGGCCAGCACGCGGCCGAGGACATCTTGTCTCGTGCCGCAGAGCTGCCCGCGGAGTGGGCGAACGAGCAGGGTCCCGCCCTGCTCTCCCCCGATACCGTTCTGGTGGGCAAGGACGGCCGCCGACGTGTCCCGTACCTGGTCTTCCACGACGGTGGGTGGCAGCTCAACTGGGGCTACCTCGACGACGACTTCAGCCGCTACTGCCGCTTCGTCCGTCTGCGCCCGCCCGCGGCGAAGCCGTCGGCAGGCGGAGCCAAGTAGTTCTTTCTGGCCCTTGGGATCTCGGAACTTCGGACCTTCGGGTTCCTGGTCCCTTGGTAACTTGGGCCAAGCGCGACCCCATCCTTGAAAGAGGGTGGGGTCGTTCGCATTTTTGATATAATGAAAGTGGATAGTAGGCGGAACGATTCAAGGTTTTGTTTGGTGCAGATTATCGTGCGGATGGGTAGGGTTTTTGGTGCTCTTTGTCGGTTTGAACGAGATGCAAAAATGACAAAGCTAAGCATACAAATGAAGATTTAAAAAAGGAGTTGGGCAATACTATATTTTCTACTATAAGATTCTGCGATGACTTAGGCTTTGACCCAGAGGAGTGTATTGAGCTGGCCATTAAGTGTCAGGAGGAGTTTGATCAATTTATGAAACACGAGTTATGCACGAAGCACTACATCCGGTACGCAGATGATTTTGTGGTTTTGTCGGAGAATAGAGATCGGCTAGAGGAACTCATAAATCCCTCCCCCTCGCCTTTGGGCGAGGGTACTCCCTTTAGAAAAGGGAGAATAAAGATTCCGCTTGGCCCGGCCATGCGGAATCTTTATTGCGGTTTTATGCATACACTCTAAATATCCGCGAGCGGTGAAGCGATTGTGATTTTTATGGTTATCCACACCACAAAATTGACTATTTTTGTGGTTTATGATACCATAAAAGTATGACATTCCAGCGAAAACAAAAAATAGAAGATTTTTTATCTCCGAAACGGGTTTTAATCATTTATGGTCCTAGGCGAATTGGCAAGACAACTCTTTTAAAGCAGTATCTAGCGAATGTGCAGGATAAGAAAATTCGCCTTGATAATGGTGATGACCTAGACTTGCGCCGCGCCCTTGGCAGCCAGAAAAGAAAGGAAATTTTAGATTACGCCCGCCCGTACGATGTCATTGCTATAGATGAAGCTCAGCAAATTCCAAATATCGGATTAGCGGCGAAGATGATGATTGATGAGTTCCCGGGGAAAATTATTATTTTAACCGGCTCATCATCGTTTGACCTGTCCCAACAGGCAGGGGAGCCTTTGACCGGCCGCCACTACACGCTCACGCTCTTGCCGATTGCCCAGTCGGAAATTGGCGAAAATTCATTTCAGAAAAAACAGCAGTTGGAAGATTTTCTGATCTTCGGTTTGTATCCGGAGATCCTTTCAACCGATGATCGGACAGAAAAAATCCGGATGTTGCGGGAGCTGGTTTCATCGTATTTGTTTAAAGACATACTCGCGCTTGATCGCTTGCGCTCTCCCGAGCTGCTTTTAGATATTACCAAGTGCCTAGCATTCCAGGTTGGCAATGAAGTTTCCTTGAACGAGATTGCCCGCACGGTCAAATCTGACGTCAAAACAGTCCAGCGCTATGTGGATGTGCTGGAAAAATCGTTTGTCGTCAAAAAAATTCGTGCCTATAGCACTAACCAGCGCAACGAGATCGCTAAGCAGGTGAAATATTATTTTTATGATACGGGCGTACGGAATGCTTTGATTGGCGCTTTTAATGCCGTAAACCTTCGCGATGATGTCGGCGCACTCTGGGAAAACTTTATATTCATGGAATTATACAAAAAAAGTTTTTTTGGAAATTCCGGGGAACAGTATTATTTTTGGCGAACAAAAACTCAAAGAGAAATAGATATCATCACCGAAGCCGGAGGAAAGATAAAGGCGTATGAATGTAAGTTCTCACGGGCGGAGTCAAAAAATGTTAAGGCGTTTACTGCACTGTATCCGAATGCGCGCGTAACAATTATTAATAAAGACAACTATCTGGATTTTATATAGTTATCTGCATGCGATTTATTGCGGATTTGCATATACATTCTAAGTATTCAAGGGCGACGAGCCCGAAGTTGGGTTTGGCGGAGCTGGATAGATGGGCGGATGACAAGGGGATTTTGGTGATGGGGACGGGAGACTTTACTCATCCGGTTTATTTTAAGGAGATGAAGGAACAGCTGGAGGAGGCTGAGCCGGGATTATACAAACTGAAGAAGAAGTTTAAGCTAGATACGATTAAGGGCACGAAGGCGGAGACGCGGTTTGTGCTTAGCGTGGAGATATCTAGTATTTATAAGCGAGCGGGGGCGGTGCGAAAGGTGCATACTGTGCTTTTAGCGCCGAGCTTGGCGACTGTAGAGGCGATTAATAAGACGTTGAAGGGTATTGGCAACATTCATTCAGATGGCCGGCCAATTTTGGGACTGGATGTGCGAGCGTTGGCTAGGATTGTTTTTGATATTGATGATCGAGTAGTAATAATACCGGCGCATATTTGGACGCCGTGGTTTAGTATGTTTGGGAGTAAGAGTGGATTTAATTCTATTGAGGAGTGCTTTGGTGACTATACGAAATATATTTTTGCCGTGGAGACTGGGTTGAGCTCTGACCCGGTGATGAACTGGGGAGTGAGCCAGCTGGATAACGTTGCCTTGGTGTCTAACTCGGATTCGCATAGCTTGGAACGGATTGGACGAGAGGCGAACATTTTTGATACGGAGTTGAGTTATGATGGGATCGTTGAGGCGTTGAAGAGAAATGATCCGGGACTGGATTCCCCGGTCAAGCCGGAGGATGACAAGGCTGGGGGCGGGGATGATAAGGGGGGAGGTGGGAGTGGCAAGGAGGCTAGAGGACCGGCCTCCGCAGGAGGACGGTCCTCGGGGGGTGGGGCGTTGTTTTTGGCGACGATTGAGTATTTTCCGGAGGAGGGGAGGTATCACGTTGATGGGCACAGAAAATGCGGGACATTTTTTGAGCCAAAAGAGACTCGAGCGAATCGTGGAATTTGCCCGCGATGCAAGAAACCTTTGACTATTGGAGTGCTCAATAGAGTAGAGAGGCTGATGGATAGGAAAAGTATTAAGACTAAAGACGTAAAGATTGGTGAAGTGATGGGGATTGGGTATGAGAATCGGGTGCCGTATATAAATATGGTTACTTTGGATTCGGTGCTTGGTGAGGCTTTTGGGGTGGGAGGAAAGAGCAAGCGAGTGAAGCTGGAGTATGACAGCCTGATTCAAAATTTTGGGAATGAGCTAAATATTTTGATGAATATTAAGCTCGCTGAGTTGGATGGGAGTGTAAAACCAGAGATCGTGGAGGCGCTCAAGCGAGTGAGAGAGCGGGATTTTCATATTGAGCCTGGATATGACGGAGAGTATGGCAAGGTAAAGATATTTACGCGCGAAGAAAAAGGCTTACTAAAGAAAAAGGTGGTGCCGAAGGGGTTGTTTGACTAATGACCGATACCAATATACTAATGATTACGAATGATACGAATAACTACGAATCGGGATATCTACACATGCAAAAACAATCAAGTTACATTCGTATCTATTAGTATCATTCGTACAATTCGTATATTAGTATCTGTTATATTGGTATCGGTTAGGGCGAGGTGGTAAAATGAGTATTATGAGTTTTGCAGTTGTTTACTTAATTCAGCGGTTTTTCTATCGGATTTATAAGTTTGTCTATGACTGGTACGTGGGCGGTTTTTTGGCTATCGGTGGAGCCGCGGTAGTGGTTTTTGAGGGGCTGGACCAGACGGTGGCTTTTGAGATTACTTTAAGGCATCTATTTGAGCCGTTGTATCAAGACCGGACAATATTGGGCTACATTTTGGGATTTATTTTTCGCTTTTTCCGAGTGCTTGTTGGCGGTGTGATTTATGCCGGTTTGTTTTTAATCACTCTTGCAATTTACACGGCCTGGGCGTTGATGCCGATTTATTTAATATTTTTAGCTTATGAGTAAGGAGAAGCCATACTACTACAACGAACCGAGGCTGAAAATGAGTATTGGCGGGCGCGCACTGGTTCGGCTGGCCTCGTTTTTTTCAGCCGGCATTTTGCTTGCCCTAACCGTAGTTTCTCTTTTGAGCGAGATAAGGTGGTTGAATGCACTTGGGGCGGTTTTGGTTTTATTTTTACTTTCTAGGATAGTGGCTGTGGGCCGAGCTGAGCGTTTGATTAGCCGAGCGTCACTTAAAAGTAGCAATGTAAAGAATTATTTGAGCTCACAGACTTATCGTTTAATTGAGACGGCCTATGATAGAGCGCTTTTGGGAGGAGGAAACTTTTCTTTGAATATATTGCAACTCTTGATACGGCGGGCGGAGATTAGGAAGGTTTTGGTGAGGATTGATGTTGATCCGAAGGAGTTTGAAAACAAGCTCAAAGAATATTGGTCAAAGAGTAAGGGGGAGGGACAGAGCCGAGATGAGTTGCTTGGGAAAGCCGAGGCCTTGGCTTTGGGGGCATTTTATCAGGCAGTTCGGCATTTTGGGAAGACTGTGGAGCCCCACGATTTATTAGGAGCTGTTGGGGCTTTGAAAAATGAAGATGTAGATCGACTTTTTGCCCTTTTTGAAATTAGGGACGGAGACTTTGAGACGGCTTTTATCTTTGCTCGTGAGGCCGAGCGCTCAGTTGGCGGGTTCGGTTTGCGTAGTGCCGGTGCGCGCAGTCGAGTGATGAATAGAGCTTGGACGGCTAGGCCAACACCGATTTTAGATAGATACAGTGAAGACATCACGGCAGCGGCGCGAGCCGGGAAGGGAGCGCTTTTGATGGGACACGAGAGGGAATATGAAAGATTGGTAAATGTTTTAAGCCGGCCGGGCAGTCCAAACGCCTTGTTGATTGGCGAGCCGGGTTCTGGTAAGGAGGTGCTGGTTCATCACTTGGCGTTTCAGATTATCAAGGACCGTGTGCCAAAGCCGTTGTTTGATAAGCGGTTGGTGAGCTTGTCAGTTAGCTCTTTGGCGTCTGGGGCAGATGCTGCGGAGGTGGAGGAGAGGGTTATGAAAGTTTTAAATGAGATTCGCCGAGCCGGGAATGTTATTTTATATATTCCAGATATTCACGATTTGCTGAAGACTTTCGGTATTGGGCATTTGTCCGGGGCCGATGTTTTGATTCCAGCCCTTAAAGACGCGGATTTTTCTGTGATTGGAGCGACCTATCCCAGAGACTATAAGTTGAATATTGAGACCAATAACGATTTTAGAACTACTTTTGAGCCGTTAATGATTGAGGAGATTTCAGAGAATGAAGCCGTGAGATATATGATTTTTAGAAGTTTGGTTTTTGAAAAGACTTCAAGGGTTGTAGTTAGTTTTGGGGCGGTGAAGAGGGCGGTGGAGTTGGCGCATAAGTATTTTCACCAAAAGCTTTTGCCGGGGAGCGCGGAAGATTTGTTGGCTGAAGCGGTGGCAGTTGCGTCTGCGCGGAAGGACCATACGGTGAGCGTGGAAGATATTATTGTGGTGGCTGAGAAGAAAACAAACGTAAAAATCCAAAAAGTGGGGAGCGATGAGGCTAAGACACTGCTGAATTTAGAAAATGAGATCCATGAGCACTATGTCGACCAAGATCAGGCCGTGAGTGCGGTGGCCGGGGCGCTGAGGCAGTATCGAAGCGGTTTAGCGAGAAAGGGTGGGCCGATAGCCACGTTTTTATTTGTGGGGCCGACGGGTGTGGGGAAGACCGAGTTGGCTAAGATTTTAGCAAGTAAGCAGTTTGGTTCTAAAGAGGCGCTTGTGCGTTTTGATATGACTGAGTATCAGGACAAGCAGAGTTTTTTTAGACTGATTGGTAACCCGGATGGATCTAGTAGCGGAAGTCTGACTGACGCGATACGAGAAAAGCCGTACAGCTTGGTGCTTTTAGATGAATTTGAAAAAGCATTTCCTGATATTTTGAATTTGTTTTTGCAGGTGTTTGATGACGGGCGATTGACCGACAGTGTTGGGCGGACGGTGAATTTTGAAAATACGATTATAATTGCGACGAGTAATGCTCATTCGGATTTAGTAAAAACAGAGATTGAGAAGGGGACAGATATGCGAACTCTCTCCGATATGCTTAAGAGTCGGCTAACAGAGTACTTTAGGCCGGAAATGATAAACAGGTTCACCGACATTATTGTGTTTAAGTCGCTTTCGCGGGAAGATACCAAGCTGATAGCAGAGTTAAATTTAGCAGATTTGAGCAGGGATTTATCTAAAACACAGGCGATTGATTTAACTTTTGATGAAAGTGCGGTTAGCAAGATTGCGGAGCTAGGCTATGATCCGGTCTTTGGGGCCAGACCGCTTAGGAAGGTGATTTCAGACAAGATTAAGGGGACGTTGGCGGAGAAGCTGTTGCGTCAAGAGATACCCCGCGGGAGCTCTGTTTTGGTCAGTTGGAGCGCAGATGAGTTCGTTTTTGATATTCAGTAGCCATAGCTAATAGGTGTGCTATTATTAGCATAATGGTTCAGAAACGGACCGCTGATGTTAGCCAGGGGACTAAAAAAGAGATCTCCGCTGGTATTATTATTTTTCGGCGAACAAGCGAAGGCGTAAAGTTTTTGCTCCTCTATCATGGAGGGGATTATTGGAATTTCGCAAAAGGAAAGCTGGAGGAGTCCGAGAGGAGTTGGCAGGCGGCATTTCGGGAGGTAACCGAGGAGACTGGGTTAAAAAAGAGCGAGTTAAAGCTGGCAGGGAATTTTAAGACTTTTGAGAAGTTTCATTTTCGGCGCGGTAAGGATAAAATTTTTAAAGTAGTAATTTTGTATCTGGCTGAGACTCATCATAAGCAGATAGTGCTCTCCGATGAGCATGATGGGTATGGCTGGTTTAAGTTTGCCGATGCTAAGAGGGTGATGAGCAAGCACGAAGACAGTGTGAAGATTATCCAGCGAGCGTATAAGTATTTGCAGAATCAACAGAAGGAGGGAATGAAAAGTGAGGAACAGAATAGCACCGATTCGGGGTAAACAAAAATCCGTCTTAGGCGGATTTTTATTTGACTTGTTCTACTATTTTCTTGAAAACGTCTGGTTGATGTTCGGCTAGGTCGGCTAGGATTTTCCTATCAAGGAGAACATTTTTCTTGTTTAGGATGTCTATGAACGAGCTGTAGTTTATCCCTTCTTTTCGGACAGCGGCGTTTATTTTTATCTGCCAGAGGCTACGCATGGTGCGCTTTTTCTCTTTTCGCCCTCGGAACATGTTTGAGAGAGAGTGAAGCAGAGCTTCTTTGGCGGCTCGCTCTTTGGATTTTCTACCCCAACGAAACCCCTTAGTCATTTTTAGGGTCTTGGTTCGCTTGGCTTTTGAAATTGTACCTCTTTTAACTCTTGGCATGCCGGGTAGTAGAAATTCGATTAATGATTGTTGTAGAAAACTTATTGACCTTGATTATTATTTTTATGAACTTTTTTAGCCGGGGAAGCTGAGATTATCGAATTTTCACTACCCGGCATGGTGCTAGTTGACCCTGTTTAGGGCGACTCTAATTAACTTGGCGTCGGCCTTAAAAACTGTTGGGGTTTTTCGGTGAGAATCCTTCTGGGTTTTGCTGTCCCTTGTGCCGTTGTGGCCGATTCTCATCTTTCGGCGGGTCATTTTACCGCTTTTGCCGATTTTGATTCTTTTAGTAACAGTTTTTTTCATCCCGTTAGTGCTAGTTAGAATTTGTTTTAGGGTAGTACGCTGGTTCGACTGCGTAAATATTTTTTAGCTGGATCCGATAGCTTGTTCGGTCGCGATTAATCGTGACCTATCACTAACGGGATTCATGGTGTTTAGGAAATTTCTGACCCGCCGATAGGCGGGTGTGATGCGAGAAATAATAGCAGAAAGAGCGGGGTTATTTATGCAACCCCGAGTAGAAACTTGACGTTCCGCTAAGGCAGAACAGGGAAATGGTCGAGTTTCACTACGGGGCGAGGCCCCGGGGGCTATCTAGGAGTAATCATCATGGTTATGCCCCGACCGCCTGGCTTGGGGTGGCTGATTATTTGGTGATTTTCGGTGATCATGGTGGTGACGAACTCCAAGAGCTTCTGCTTGGCAAAGTCTTTATTGCCTTTTTCTCGGCCTCTAAGATTGACCATGATTTCAACTTGATTGCCGTCTTTGAGGAACTGATTGGCCAGCCTGGCCCGGGTTTCTAGGTCGTTTTGCGCCGAACGAATGCTGATTTGTATTCTTTTGCTGGCCATGCTTTTCCGAGTTTTGGCAGTGACTACGCGCTGTTTTTTGATTTTCTTAGTTTCGTGATATCGAAATTTGTCGTAGCCGATGATTCTGGCGATGGGGGGATCGGCTTGAGAAACTGTTTCAACAAGATCCAGCCCAGCCTCGTTGGCCATTCTTAAAGCTTCGCTGAGAGGGAACACGCCGAGTAGTTCTCCGGCTTCGTTTAAGAGACGCAGTTCAGGCGCTTTAATTTGGTGATTGATGCGAGCACTAATAGTTGGATCTTCTTGGGCTCGTTTTCTTGGTCCGCGTTTCATTTATATAGGAAATGTAGCAGAAAAGCTTGCTCTTAGTCAATTATCTATCTATATTTATGATATGGCTTATGCGCAAAATCGGAAAATTTTTCACGACTACGAGATTCTCGATAAATTTGAGGCTGGTTTGGTGTTACTTGGTTCTGAAGTTAAGTCCATCCAGCTTGGTAAAATTACCCTAGCTGGAGGCGTTGTTAAGTTCCAAGGAGGCCGGCTAGCTCTTCTAAATGTCGATATCGCGCCCTATCAGGTTAAAAATACGGCCAAAGAGTATAATCCGACCCGACCACGATATCTTCTTTTTCGGCCAAATGAAATCAAAAAACTCGCCGAAACTTTGGAGCATCGTCAGTTGACAATACTGCCAATTTCAGTTTATAATAAAAATGGTCTAATAAAGCTGGAAATCGGTATTGCCAAGCGCAAAAACAAAGCCGATAAACGCGAGACGTTGAAAAAAAAATCAACCAAGCGCGAAATAAGACAGCATAAGTGAAATGTATACGGTTTATATTCTCTATAGCAGAAAAGACAAAGGATTATATGTCGGTTGCACTAACGGTTTTCAAGAACGGAGGAAAAAGCATGATGCTGGATATGTTAAATCTACGAAACACCGCAGACCACTAGTCGTTATATACACTGAGAAGTTTAAAGATGCGGCAACGGCTTTCAAGCGCGAGAGGTTTTTGAAGAGCCTGTGGGGGGCCAGAGAGAAAAAGAAGATTGTTAAAAACTTTTTGGCTCAGTCTGAGCAAGCAAAGTATTGATTGTTCAGATTGGGCTAAAACATCGCACTCTTAGTGCGATGTTCGCCCGAACATTTTCCTTCGGAAAATGTTTTAGGGAGCGTTAGGATTCGACGTTGGTATGAACTTTAATAATTTGCAGGTCGAGCCTGAAGTAAGCTTGTAAAACTGCTTCAAAAATCACGGCAACAGAACAGCCGCGTTTGCTTACGCCTAACTTTAGCGCGTAGCCATCGGAGTGGCGAAGCTTCATAGCCACAATTCCGGTGTAATATATGGAGATCGGATTAGACTTTCGGACCAAATCGCTAATCCTAAAAACAAAGGTCCAAACTTGTCCCTGCTTCTCGGGCTCTAGAGAAGACAAGCCTGTAGACGATTATTAGAGGTACTAATGGACGGGGCTTCGATGCCCCCGCTTCCACAAGAAATTAAAAAGAGGACGTCTAACTCTAACAGTATTTTTGAGGGTTGTTTTTTTGGGGGGGGTGAGAGGGATTTTGACTGTTTGGGTGGAGAAAAGTAGTATACTTAAGATATGCAGGATAGGATTTCAAATTATATAAAACAGGCTTTGGGACTAGAGAAGTTGCCGGCCGTAGAGATACCGACGGCGGGTGGGCACGGCCATTACTCTACAAACGTGGCCATGCAGATGGCTAAGGGTGCGAGCAGAGCTCCCTTAGAGTTAGCTAATGAGCTAGTCGATAAGTTGGTAGAGGCCGATAGTGATAAAATGTTTTCTAAAATAGAGACGGCTGGCCCGGGGTTTATTAATTTTTGGTTAAGTAAAGAGTTTTTATTAAAAGAATTTGAGAAGTTGGCTAAAGCCGGAGAGTTAGTTGGCCCAAATATTGGGAAGAGAGAAAGAGTAATAATTGACTACTCTCAGCCCAACATTGCTAAGAGAATGCATGTGGGGCATCTGCGTTCAACTATTATCGGAGATGCGCTGGCAAATATATATGACTACTTGGGGTACCGCACCGTGCGTTGGAATTACTATGGCGACTGGGGGACGCAGTTTGGGAAATTAATTGCGGCCTATAAAATGTGGGGGAGTGAGGAGGACGTGAAGAATGCACCGATTGAGACCTTACTTAATTTGTATGTGCGATTTCATAATGAGATGCGATCTGACCCAACGCTGGAGGATGCCGGGCGAAGCGAGTTTAAAAAACTAGAAGAGGGCGATAGAGAAAATCGTTGGCTTTGGAAGTGGTTTAAGCAAGAATCTTTAGTGGAATTTGAGAGGATTTACAAGCGACTGGGAATTAAGTTTGACGTGGAGTTTGGCGAGGCTTACTACGAAGGCCAGCTTGGTCGTTTGCTTAGGGAGTTAGGAAAAAAGGGTTTTCTAACTAAGAGTGATGGGGCGGTGGTGATTGATTTGGGCGAAGGTACGCCACCGGCTTTGATGCAAAAATCGGACGGGGCGACTCTGTATATGACGCGAGATGTGGCTAGCTTGGCCCACCGGCTTAAAAAATATAAACCGGCGAAGATTTTGTATGTGGTGAGTAATGAGCAGACATTTCACTTTAGCCAGCTCTTTAAGGTGGCGGAGAGGCTTGGAATGAATAAGGCGGAGCTGGTGCATGTGAAGTTTGGGCTTGTTTTAGACGAAGGGAAGAAGCTTTCTACTAGAAGCGGGGGAGCGGTACGTTTGGAGGAGCTGATGAATAAATCGGTGGAGATGGCGTACAAAATTGTGAATGAAAAAAATAGCGACTTGGCTGAAGAAGAAAAGAAGCGAGTGGCGGAGATGGTTGGGGTTGGGGCGTTAAAATATAACGATCTCAAAGAAAATAGAAACTCGGATATTGTGTTTAATTGGGATAAGATGTTGGATCTACGCGGAGACACGGCGCCATATTTGCAGTATACGGCGGTGCGGCTAGCCAATATTATTCGAAAAGCCGGAGGCGCACTACGCACTACGCACTACGCACTACTAACTGAACAGATTGAGCTAGATGTGATTAAAAAGCTTTTAGATTTTAATGATGCGGTTGTGACAGCGGTGGAACAGTACATGACAGGCTACTTGGCAAAGTATTTGTATGAACTGGCTAGTCTGGCAAATCAGTATTATGAGAAAGTGCGGATTTTGGAGGATGGCGATGAAGAACGGAAAAATGCGCGACTGGTGCTTGTTGGTCAGGTGATAAAGACTTTAGAAAAAGGGCTGGGGCTTTTGGGAATTCAAGTCCCAGAGCGGATATAATATATATCGCCTTGGCAGAAACAGGCTTTTCAAGACCGCTGCGCTCGCCCAGCGGCTCGCTTGCTTGTACTCAGCGCGCGGCCCCGCCAGAGGCGGGGACCATGCCCGCGCGCCTGCGTGGTCTTTCTAAGCTCTGTTTCTGCTAAGGCGATACGACGTGTGCGTATGTTTTCCTTAAAAGAGAATTCTAAAAAAAAGAAACCCCCGACCAGATGTTGTACTGCGTACAACTGGTCGGGGGGGTTCGGTGCTGTGCCGGCGCGCTACGCGCCGGCACGATGCGGGGACGGGCGGGTTAGCGGAGTCCGAAGACTTCGCGGACCCACGTTCCCCCGTCGTTGGAGTGGGGGACGTATGTCCCCCTCTGGCAGCTGTGCGTCAGCTGCCAGTCTTCGTCCTGGATCAGACGGCCGGGCTTGATCCATGGGCGGCCGTCCTGGTCGTATACGACCAGGACGTCGTTGGTTTGTGTCCCACGTCATCGGGGCCCGACGACCTACTTCGGCGCCGGGTTTGGGGCTGCAGAGGGCACACTCTTGTGTGCCCTCGACCATCATAAAATTTGCGGCGGAAAGTCGCTCTGACATTTTTTCTTGGTCCATCTGCGCGCTCCTTTCG
>Ga0210057_1008259_pt1 | contig 12368 bp, 12 predicted proteins | sample CryGeyCG2114_010_2_FD_183968 | JGI IMG/M metagenome (GOLD analysis project Ga0210057, IMG submission 183968) | Groundwater microbial communities from aquifer - Crystal Geyser CG10_big_fil_rev_8/21/14_0.10 (SPAdes) (version 2) | ecosystem: Environmental > Aquatic > Deep subsurface > Groundwater ...
TGATCTTTGATCTGACAATGGCTATCCAGCTTGGGGTCATCCTTTCAATATTTCTATTCATGCGCCGGATGGCGTTGATCGCCAATGTTCGTGTTATTACCGACCAAATTGAAGATGATGATGATGACGATGAAAAGGACGATCCGAACGCCATTGAGAAAAAAGATATCCCCCCGGGGGTGGAGATCTATGAGATCAACGGGCCGTTTTTCTTTGGTGCTTCCTATAAATTTATGGAGGCCATGAATGCGGCGGGGAGAAACCCTAAAGTGAGGATTATCCGCATGCGTAATGTCCTGTCGCTGGACGCGACCGGATTAAATGCCATACGTGAACAGCATAAAAATTCCTTGAAGCAAGGGATCCCTTTTATTATTTCGGGAATTCATACGCAGCCTTTGATGGTTTTTGAACAGTCAGGATTGCTCAAGACTATCGGTGAAGAGAATATTTTCAGAAGCATTGATGATGCCTTGAAGCGCGCCAGCCAATTCTTAAAGGAGCATGAATAATGCAGTTAACATTCCGTGACATTTTAAAAATATTTCAGGTATCTGAGAAGACGGTCCAAGGCTGGATCAATAAGAAAGGGATGCCTTGTGTGATAGCCAATGAGCAATACTGTTTCAATTATATCAACCTCCTGGAATGGGCTTTGGAAAAGGATATCAAATTAACTCCGGAAGTCCTGAATCTTGGCGAGACGGAGTTCGAAGGGCATATCTTGAGCAATGCGTTAACAAGGGGAGACGTTCATTATGATATTACGGGCAATAATCGGGAGGAAGTCCTAAAGGCCGTAGTAAATATTTTGCCGCTTCCGCGTGAAATGAACCGCGATCATCTCTTTGAAATGCTCTGGGTCCGGGAGGCCATGGCATCGACTGCTTTCGGCAACGGAATTGCTATTCCTCACGTCCGAAACCCTATTGTGCTTCATATTGATCAACCGGTTGTCACCGTATGCTTTCTTAGGTCGCCCATAGATTTTAAAGCGCTGGACCGCAAGCCGGTTTTTATTCTTTTTACCGTCCTCAGCCCATCGGTGAAGATACATCTGGCCCTCCTGGCGCGTTTGGCTTTTTGTTTGCAGAATCCCAAAATGCAGGATTATCTGCATCGCAGAGCTTCAAGAGAAGAGGTTCTGGCCGATTTTTTTATACTTGAAGCCAAACTTGACCAATACAAGAATGGCAATGGCAAGGGAGAGAAAATAGCATGAGCCTGTTTATGACAAGTTTAAGCATCCTGGCCGCATCATCTTTCTTGATGCTTGTGTCGGCAAGGTTTAAGAGATTTTGCGGGTATATTTTTCTTTCGTCGTTGGTCGCGGCTTGTTTGGCCGGTTTATACTCGATGATCCATATCCTGTGTTCCGGTACATCCGTTGATTTCCGGCCCCATTGGGTTTGGCCGCTTGGGGAATTTTATTTAGGAATTGACGCGTTAAGCGCCTTTTTTCTTTTATTGTTTTTTGTGTTGTTCCTGGTTGCCGGTATTTATGGATATGGCTATCTGCGGAATTATGCGGGAAAAAGGAGTGTTGCGGCGCATTATTTCTTTTACCATTTGCTTGCGGCGTCCATCATGCTTACGCTCGCGGCCAAGAACGCCGTTTTATTTCTCATCGGTTGGGAATTGATGACCGTCAGCGCTTATTTTCTGATTATTTTTTATGATGAGAAGGAACTGGTTAGAAAGGCGGGGTACGTTTATTTGATCGCGACTCATACAGGAACGTTTTGTTTGTTTATTATGTTTCTGCTGATGGGTTCCCAAACCGGATCCATGAACCTTGACCAGATGATGAGTGCTCAATATTCACCTCAATTGACTGCCTTTCTTTTTGTGTTGGCTATTATTGGTTTTGGGGTTAAGGCAGGATTTATCCCGCTTCATATTTGGCTGCCTCACGCCCATCCGGCGGCGCCAAGCCACGTTTCCGCGATACTTTCAGGTGTCGTCATCAAGATCGGGATTTACGGGCTCATACGTTTTATTTCGATTGTTAAAGATTTTCCGCTATGGTGCGGGGTCCTGCTTTTACTGATCGGCGCGATTTCGGGAGTGGGGGGTGTACTCTACGCTTTGGGACAGCATGAGATCAAGAAATTACTGGCCTATCACAGCATAGAAAACATTGGCATTATTACTTTGGGATTAGGGATGGGAATGATGGGGCAGGCGTTTCATCAGGATACAGTGGCTATGATCGGATATGCGGGCGCTCTTTTACATGTTTTTAATCATGCGGTTTTCAAAGGGCTCCTGTTTTTAAGCGCCGGGTCGGTGATCCGTGCGACACATACCGGCGAGATCGATCATTTGGGAGGATTGCTGAGGACACTCCCGTGGACAGGGCATCTTTTTTTGATCGGCTCTTTGTCGATCTGCGGTCTGCCGTTTTTTAATGGTTTTATCAGTGAATGGCTGGTTTATCAGGCACTTTGGGGGGGCGTTTTTCACTTTGATATTCTTGGCATTATCTTTTCATGTTTAGGTGTTGCCGCGCTGGCTTTGATCGGCGGGCTTGCGGCCTATTGTTTCGCCAAGGCCTTTGGGATGATTTTTCTTGGAAAAAACAGATCAAAGGAAGAGAGCCCTTATAAGGAAAGTGATTATATGCTACGCGGTCCGATGGTTGGCCTTGCTGCTATTTGTGTATGGATCGGGCTTTTCCCGGCCGTGATGGTTTCGTTTTCTCTTAAAACGGCCCAATCGGTTACCGGTATACCGGCTCCTGCCGGTTTAGAGAAACTGATTTTAAACCCGCTTTTGAAAGCGATCAGTGTTTTGTTCACCGCCGTTATTATTTTTGCGGTTCTGGTTGCCCTGCGGAAATTTCTTCTTAAGGCGCGTCCGGTAAGGGAAACAGAAACGTGGGGTTGCGGATACGCACTGCCTTCTGCCCGGATGCAATATACGGCTTCATCGTTTGCCGAGCCGATCTTGAGGATTTTCAGAACACTGCTGGTTTTTAAAGTCAAAACAGGGAAACTTAAGAAACATTTCCCCGCGGAAACACATTTAAGTTCATCCGTGCTGGACGTTTCGGAAAATATGTTTTTCCGGCCTTTACTATATTGGATAAGAGAATTATCGGGAAGGTTGAACTGGATACAGAGCGGGAGCACGCAAAGGTACCTTTTATATATTTTGTTTTTTCTTTTAATCCTCTTGATATGGAAACTTAACTGATGGGGCCAACAATTTCCGCATTAATGTCAATATTACTCCATTTGTCGGTTATCCTTGTTTTTTCTCCTTTCATTTTGGGTGTAATAGGGAAGACAAAGGCTTTTTTTGCGGGCCGGTGGGGGCCGCCGGTGGTGCAACCGTATTATGACATTTTGAAATTGTTGCGTAAAGGAAGTGTTTACAGCACAATGACGACCTGGATATTCCGTGCCGCCCCTATGATTGCGATGGCCGCGATTTTGGCTGCAGGCATTCTGATGCCTTTCGCCGGATTGAAGGCGCCCGTCCAGTTTTGGGGCGATGTGGTCCTTTTTGCTTATCTCTTTGGTTTGGCAAGATTTTTTATGGTTTTGGCCGCGCTTGACACAGGATCGAGTTTTGAAGGCATGGGAGCCAGCCGTGAGATGACTTTTTCATGTTTATCCGAGGTCGCGTTGTTTTTAAATTTTACTGTCCTGGCTTTGATATCGAAAAGCCTTTCCTTGTCGGGGTTGATCGGAGGGGATGTTTCCCTGTTGTGGCATGTCCTGGGCCCCGCCCTGACTTTGGTCGTCATCAGTTTCTTTTTGATCCTCTTGTGCGAAAATTCGCGTATCCCTGTCGATGATCCGGCCACTCATCTTGAGCTGACGATGATCCACGAAGTTATGGTTCTGGATCATAGCGGGGTGGATTTTGCCTATATCCTTTATGGAAGCGCCGTCAAGCTTTTTATTTTGGGAAGTTTTCTTATTTCAATAATCCTTCCGTTTAAAACTCAAAATGTTTTTATGGATACGGCGGTTTATTTGTCAGGAATGACGGGATTGGCTGTTGTGATCGGTGTCATTGAATCAGCAATGGCGCGGTTGCGTCTTAACCGTGTTCCTTATTTGTTAATATCCGCGGTCATTCTAGCCGTTTTCGCGTTTATTATTACCCTTGTCAGAGGAGGGTCCTGATGGAGATTTGGCTGGATACGGCTCTTATTCTGGTCGTTTTACTCGGGCTTTTTATGACAGGAAGCAACCGGCTGGGAGCTATTATTCAAATTTTTGGATTGCAGTCCGTTGTCTTGGGGATTGTGCCGTTTTTAATGTACTTTTCCAAAATAGAAATTCATATTGTCTTTGTTTCCTTGGTCGCCATTGTGCTTAAAGGGTTTTTAATGCCGTATTTTCTTTTTTGGGCGATCCGGCACGTTTCCATCCGCCGCGAAGTAAGTCCTTTGATAGGATTCGGCACGACACTTTTTTTAAGCGGCCTTTTGATCGCCGGATCGTTTATATTGTCATCAAGACTTGTTTTTCCCGGTCCTGCGATATCCGACTTTATTATTCCGGCGTCTTTCTCCACCATTATGATGGGATTCTTGCTGTTAATCAGCCGTGCCAAAGCGATCACCCAGGTGGTGGGATACCTGGTGATGGAGAACGGAATATTTCTCTTTGCTCTTTTGTTACTGGAGAAAACGCCGCTTTTAGTGGAAATGGGTATTCTTCTGGATGTTTTTGTCGGCGCTTTGGTGATGGGTATTGTCGTTAACCACATCAGCGATCAATTTGAACATACGGACACGTCGCATTTAACCGTTTTGAGGGATTGAGAAAATGTTATTTGTTTTGATTGTTGTGCCTTTCATCATGGCGGGATTGGTGTTTATTCTTCCCAATAAGCGGACGGGAATTCTTTTATTTATTGCGACGGCGTTATTTCATTTAAGTTGCGTTATCAGCTTTTGGAAAGAGACCCCTCAAGCCCAATGGCAAAATTATCTATCCCTTGATGTCCTGGGACTTTTGATATTGTCCATTATTAGCGCATTATTTGTCGTAGTTTCCTTTTATTTGATCGCGTATTTAAAAAAAGAGGAAGACCGTTCCGTACGTCTTTTTTTGATATGTCTTTTGGTTTTTCTGTCAACTACGACCCTTGTCACGGTGAGCCGGCATTTGGGTTTGTTGTGGATTGCCGTTGAAGCGACGACGTTTTTTAGCGCGATCCTCATTAATTTTCACCGCGCACCGCAGGGGATAGAAGCGACATGGAAATTTTTGCTTATCTGCTCGGTGGGTATCGCCTTAGCATTGCTGGGAACTCTTTTTATGGCCGTTGCCGCAACAAACATCAAATCATTATTATTGGAAGAGCTGTTAAGTCATGCGTCGTCTCTGGATGTATCCTGGCTCAAACTAAGCGTGATCTTTCTTCTCGTCGGCTACGGGACAAAGATGGGATTGGTTCCCATGCACAGTTGGAAACCGGATACATATGGAGAAGCGCCCGGGCCTGTAGGTGCGCTAATGTCCGGTGCCTTGACAAGCTGCGCCTTTTTGTCTATTTTGCGGGTCGGGCAGATTTGTCATCAAGCTGGTCAAATGGCATTTTTCCAGTCAATCATGTTATTGCTGGGAATGTTATCGCTTTTTGTGGCCAGTATATTCATCTTAGGCCAGACGGACTTTAAAAGGATGTTGGGCTATTCCAGCATCGAACATATGGGGATTTTGGCTTTGGGGATCGGCTTGGGCGGTACCGGTTTTTATGGGAGTTTGTATCATATGCTCAATAACGCCTTTGCCAAAGGCCTGATGTTTTTAGTGGCAGGGAACCTTTACCGCCAGTATAAAACGAGTAGGGCGAAAGATATTAAAGGTGTCCTGCACAGCTATCCCTGGACGGGCGTTCTTCTTTTGGCGGGATTTTTATGCGTAACCGGTTTTCCGCCGTTTGGCACATTCTTTAGTGAATTAATGATCTTGAACGCGGCCATCATGGGAAAACACTATTGGTTTGCGGCCTTGTTTGTATTATTTTTAGCCGTCATTTTTATAGGTATCTCAAAAATTATTCTGAGAATGGCTTTGGGCGTACCCCAGGACAAGTCATTAGACCACCCACAACATGAAAGTATTTATATGATTATTCCTCCGGTGATTTTGGGATTGATTGTCCTTATGCTGGGTATTTATATGCCGGCTTGTGTACATGAAGCCTTGCAAACAGCAAGCGCGATCTTTGAGGGGCAATAAGATTATGGTATTAAGAAAATTTTGTATCTGGAACGGACAAAGCTGGAATTTGAGCCAGGTGCCTGTATTTGACGCCGATATTTTTCGAAAGGAAATCCTTGAAGAATGCCGGTCAGGAGCAAGGGTCGTTAATTTATTCGGAACTCTCGGGGAAGACGGGGATATCCGTATGTTTGCTGTAATCAGCAAGGATGATGACGCCAAACTTTCTTTATTTTCAGTTTTGATATCAAAGGACAAGTCAGCTTTTCCGTCTCTGACCCCGGAGCTGACGGAGGTACATTTGTTTGAACGGGAGATCGCGGAACAATTTGGGGTTGTTTTTGAAGGGCACCCGTGGTTTAAGCCGGTCCGGTATCATGAGAATTTTAGAAACGTCCCTGATTGTTGGCCGGGAATATCATCAAAGCCCATCCCGGGAGATTATCCATTTTTTAAGATAAATGGAGAAGAGGTACATGAGGTGGCGGTCGGCCCGATTCACGCGGGGATTATCGAGCCGGGACATTTTCGGTTTCAATGCCATGGGGAAGAGATTCTGCATCTGGAGATCCAGTTGGGTTACCAGCACCGCGGTATCGAGAAGATGATGGAAGAGGTAACACTGGAAAGAGCCGTCCTCCTCGCTGAGTCAGTTGCCGGCGATACGGTCATCGGGCATGTTATGGCTTATTGCAGTTTGATTGAATCTTTATCCGATTGTGTTATATCTCCGCGGGCAGAGGCATTAAGAGCTTTAGCTCTTGAATTGGAACGCCTTTCCAATCATATCGGCGACTTAGGGGCTTTGGGTGCGGACATTGGATTTCTGCCGACGGCGGCTTATTTCGGAAGGCTCCGGGGGGAATTCCTCAATCTGTTGATGGAGTTAAGCGGCAACCGTTACGGAAGAAGTTTTTGCCGTCCCGGCGGAGTGCTTTTTGATCTCGATCCGGGAATGAAGGACGATTTTCGCAGACGTTTATCGGTAGCGAAGAAAGAATTAAAAGAGCTGGCTGAACTTTTCTTTTCCAAACCTTCGGTCCTCGCCCGTTTGGAGGGAGTCGGGATTGTGTCTGAAAAAACAGCCAGGGAATTGGGAATGGTAGGGCCGGCAGCTCGGGCTTCTGGTCTAAGTTACGATGTGCGCACGGATCATGCTTTTGGAATGTACCGCTTTCGGCATCTTCCGATCTCGTTGGCATCGACGGGTGATGTTTTTGCCAGGGCACAGATCCGCTGGCTTGAGGCGCAAAGATCCCTGGATTTTCTTTTGGAATTATTGGATCAAATCCCCAAGGGGGAATTGTGTAAAACTGTTTCACCGCTCAAGCCGGGTCAAATGGCATTGGTCATGGTGGAAGGATGGCGGGGAGAAATTGTGCATGTGGCCATGACCGACCCGCAATCAAAAATCAATCGATACAAGATCAAAGATCCGTCTTTTCATAACTGGGACGGGTTGGCCATGGCTGTGCGGGGTGCTCAAATATCCGATTTTCCGCTTTGCAACAAAAGTTTCAATTTGTCTTACGCGGGACATGATTTGTAGGAAGGGTTTACTATAATGTGGAAAATTATTAAAGCGAGGATCAAACAGGGTTACCGGACTTTAAAATATCCGAAGGAAGAGCCTGTTTTTCCGGAACGGTTCCGGGGGAAACCAGTTATAACCGGCCCAATTAGCCTGGAGGAGGTACGCCATAAAGAATTTGATCCTACCGGCGCTTTAACCGACAGCAACGGATCGGCGGTCGATCTGGGGAAATTATTATTTAATGAAGACGTGAAAAAAGTTTGCCTCCAGGGGCATTTGGTTTATTCACAGGATTACCGGATGGCTGTTTCCAAACGGGAGGATTTGATACTCAAAAATAATGAGCTTAAATTGGCTTATGCACTGGAGGAGAAAACAAAAAGAATATTTGGGCGATCCCTTAGATTAAGGGAAGTGTGCGCCGGAAGCTGCAATGGCTGCGATTCAGAAATACAGGCCCTTAATAACGTCGTTTTTGACCTGTCGCGCTTTGGTATTGAATTTGTGGCTTCTCCCCGGCATGCTGATGGGCTCATGGTCACCGGAGCTGTGACAAAAAATATGGAGTTGGCCCTTAAAAAAGCCTACGAAGCCGTTGCTGATCCTAAAATCGTGATCGCCGTGGGGGCTTGTGCGATTAGCGGGGGCCCATTTTATGGGAGTAAAGAGGTCTGTAACGGGGTCGATAGTTTGATACCCGTTGATCTTTATGTCCCGGGGTGTCCGCCGCATCCTTTGACGATCCTTGATGGATTGCTCCGTATACTGGATAGATTGGAAAAATAGTATTTTGATAATGGAGATGTTCTTGAGCATATTTGAGGGGAAGAATATCCCTGAGGGAATCCAGATATTTGATATTGCCGAACCGGTTTCATTCGGAGCCCTGCCCCGCTATGACACTGTTATGCGTTTGATCGATAAAGTTCCAAAAGGAAGAATACTTATTTTAAGAAAAGTCCGGTTATTCGATGAAAGTGATTTTCATTTGTTTAAAACTTCCTGTGAATGGTGTTACAGGAAAAAGATAAAACTTGTCCTGGTCGGTGTACAGCCACAGCCTTTAAGCCAAATCAAGAAAGACGGCCTGTATGATTTAATCGGCCCTCTTAATATTGTCGATACTATCGACCAGGCCCTAAAGCGGTTTGACCGTGTTTATTAATATCAATAGAATATTGTTAATCAGGAATATTTTACTGATACGCTGGTACGATAATGAGTGGGGATACAGCAATAAGGTCGTTGATTTGATTAAGTATATCCACAATATTGACAATGGGTTAGGGAAATCAGGAGAAAAATCGGCGGCCGCGAAAGCTTAAAAACAGCATATATGCGACACTTTTCACAGCATATATGCGACAAGTGACAGTATATTATTGGTTAGATAAATAGCCAGTTATTCCATTAGCGGAGTAGCTGGTTATTTTTTTTGATTATTATTTTGAGTTTTTTTACTTAGAAAAGTCTATATAAGTACTACTTGAATACAGCTTGTAATAATTAACAATATAAACTAGAATAAACACAATATGTCTACTAAACTCATTGCCACAGATAAACTTTGGTACCTTAAGCGGATCAATCTCTTCAAGGTCATGAACGCCAATGAGATGATGGACCTTGCTCAGCGCACGACCATGAAGAACTACCGCAAGAAGGAAATTATCTATCTACCCGGCCAGCCGGGACAGCATATTTATTTGCTTAAAAAAGGTGTGGTCAAGATTTCACGCCTGACTCCCGAGGGGCGGGAGCTGACACTTGCCCTTCTTAAGCCTGGAGAAATTTTTGGTGAGTTGGAAGTCTTGGGCGAAAAGGGGGGCGGCACACAGGCGGAGGCGCACAGCGATGTGATGATTTGTATTTTAAACCGCAATGACCTCATCGGCTTGATGCGCTCCAAACCCGAATTGGGTATACGTCTCAGCAAAATCATCGGCTTTCGAAGACAGGTGATCGAAAACCGGATGGAAAATCTGATTTTCCGCAATGTCCCTCAAAGATTATCAAGTTTATTCATTGAACTAAAAGAAGATTTTGGCGAAGAGCAAGACGGCAAGTTGAAGATCAACATTCCTCTCACTCATGAAGACGTGGCCAATCTGATCGGCGCCGCCAGGGCGACCGTTTCCGAGACTATTACTGAGTTCAAGAACAATGGCCTCATCGAAACCTCCGGAAAGTATTTCTTTATCAGGGACATAGAGTCTTTGAAAAGAAATCTCGCCTAAATATCATATCTTATTTATTCCCAATTAGTTATATACACAGAAGCCTTTCCATAATAATTCCCTGTTTTGTCACCCCGCTGACAGTTTTAAATCCAGTACCGTGCTATCCTATGTTCAACGAAAGGAAAAGGAATATGCACGTATTGGAATTATTCTGTGATCCATATTGTCCATGCCGCTCCGGCAAGGTGGCCTCTATTAAGACCACCGTAGGTCATTTCCCAGGCCTGGAATTTCGCGAAATGAACGCGCTGGAAAATATGCATAGACTAAATGATCTGGGCATCAAGATGTTGCCTTTTCTTTTACTGGATGGAGAGATTATTAAAGTCGGAATCCCGGAGGAAAATGAATTGACAGGTATATTAAATTCAAGGTTATCTGAAAAAGTGTAATATTTTGACTTATCTAAAACATTAAATATATGAGTATATCTAATTCTATTAAAAATAAATGGAAGGAAAAACAGAACATGAACAGCACAAGAATTTCAATTGGAATGCTTTCCATAATTTTGTTGACCTCTGCATCTGTGTTTGCGCTTGATCATTCCTATGGTAATTGGGATCAGTTCTTAAACAGACATGTCAAGGACGGTCTGGTGAATTATTCTGTCATCAAGAAATCACCGGCGGAATTTGGAAAAATAGTCCGTGAACTGGAAGGCGTGACATTAAAGGAATATGAAATCTGGTCAAACCCTGAGAGAATGGCTTTCTGGATCAATGCTTATAATATCGGCGCCGTCAAACATGTCCTCGATAATTATCCTATAAAGAAATCATTCGGGTTATCCGCCCTGCGCTATCCTGCCAACAGCATCCAGCAAATTCCCGATGTCTGGAATAAGCCGGTCTTAAATCTGCTCGGGCAAAAGGTCAGTCTCAATCATATCGAGAATGAAGTGCTTCGTAAGGAATTCGATGATCCCCGTATTCACTTTACCATTGTCTGCGCGTCCATTGGATGTCCTGTTTTAAAAGAAGAAGCGTATATGGCTGAGGAACTAGATACTCAACTCAATGATCAGATAAAGGAGTTTGTCAATACGCCGAGCAAATGCCGGTACGATGCCGATAGAGATATTTTATTTCTTTCTCCGATCTTTAAATGGTTCGGGGAGGACTTTGAGAAAAAGGGCGGTGTTATCAGCTTCCTTAAGGATTATGTGCCCTCGGATATAGTATCGAGGTTATCGAATAAGACACACATCGAATGGCAGGATTATGATTGGAATCTAAATGAGCAGAAATAGGATATTGAAATAATGGAAAAACAAAAAATAGCCATAATCATCCCTGTGTTTAATGAAAAGTGCCATATCAGCGACGCCCTGAATCACCTTCAGACACTGGGGGCAGATGAAATAATTGCCGTCGATGGCGGATCGCAAGATGGGACTTATGAATTGATCAAGAATGAGTTTCCAGCGGTGCGTTGTTACCAGACAGCCTTTGCCGAACGGTCATTCCAGATGAATCTGGGGGCTTTTGAATCACAGTCCGATGTGTTTGTCTTTGTCCACGCTGATACCCGGTTGCCGTCTAACGCTGTTAAATTAATCCGTGAAAAAATAGAATCTGACTATATTGCCGGAGGATATTGCAAACGTTACGACCGATCAAATCTGGTGTTAAATATTTACCTTGCTGTCCTCAATCATCTTTATCTTCGTAAAATGCGGTGTCTGGTGGGGACAAACGCGATATTTGTTAGACGGCAAGTTTTTGAACAGATGAAAGGATTCCCGGAAGTTCCTTTTTTGGAAGATGTCATCTTTTCGGATGCGTTGAGGAAGATGGGTAAAGTGGCTGTTATCAATGAGCCCGTGATTGTTTCCTCCCGGAAATATTTTGAGAATGGGATTATAAAGCAAATCTTGCGCAATATGCGCATTCTTCTTGGTTATAAACTGTTTCATGAAAGCCCGGTTAAACTCCGGGAAATATATCAAGGGTAATCTTATGGGAAAAAATATTCTTTTATATTTTGTGAAATATCCGACGCCGGGTAAGGTTAAAACGCGATTGGCGAAAACGGTCGGAGACCGGGAAGCGGCCCGGCTTTATAGAGAATTGGCCGAAAAGAATTTTTGTGAAGCCGCATTATTACGTCAAAGAAAAATATGCGATCTTATCGTTGTATTCGATCCACCGGCGCAGAGAGAAGACGTTCAAGACTGGCTTTCAGCGCCGTGCGCGTATTGGCCCCAGAGTGAGGGAAATTTAAGCGAGAGGCTTATAACCGCATTTCATGAAGCCTTCAAGAATGGCGGTCAGCGTGTCATTGCGTTAGGAAGCGACACATTAGGATTGAAGTTCCAGATAATCGAAGAAGCTTTTGAATCTCTGAAATCCAATGACGTTGTTATCGGACCGGCTGAAGACGGAGGATATTATTTGATAG
>Ga0210057_1008260_pt1 | contig 12367 bp, 22 predicted proteins | sample CryGeyCG2114_010_2_FD_183968 | JGI IMG/M metagenome (GOLD analysis project Ga0210057, IMG submission 183968) | Groundwater microbial communities from aquifer - Crystal Geyser CG10_big_fil_rev_8/21/14_0.10 (SPAdes) (version 2) | ecosystem: Environmental > Aquatic > Deep subsurface > Groundwater ...
CCAATTTGAGCAATGCTTAAGTTTGGTTTAAATTTACCTTCTTGTCCCAGGGTAATTTTTTCTAAATCTGCCATTTGTCAATCCTCAGAAATAGCCGAGGTCTAATCACTTCAATTTACTCTTTTACTAACCCTAGCTCTTTAAGCAGTTTTAATCTTCTTTTATGCTCTTCTTCAGAAACTTGCTCTTCAGGCATTTCTACCTCTTTCCCTTCAGGTTTAAATTTCTGTCTTGCAGGAAACTTTAATCTTTTGCCGCCCATACCAACAAGAAAAAATAAGGGTTTAAAAATCTAACTAAAAAAAGCTTTGCTGAAATCCTATAATCAGCAAAGAAGATAATATAATCTGCCTATCCAAATTATATGCAATCAATCTACAAATAATCTCCTTCTTCTTCAATTGGAATTGGAGCTGCATAAAGAGGAAGAATAGATTCTAATCCCTCTTTCTTCTTCAACTCTTCTATTTTCTTTTCAAGCTCTTTTGCAATTCCATTTGCTATCTCTTCAGGAGCTCCTACTCTCTCAAAAAAATCCAAAGGATTTGTTACAGCATAAGCTGCAAATATTTTTGTTTCATCTTCACTTCTATATCTAGAGAAAATTACAGCTCTTCCTTCTAAACTATCTTTGTTTCCTTTAACTAAACTTATCATTTTTATCCTCAGAAATATGAGGTATTAATCACCTCAATCTAGCTAGAAATTAGGGATTTAAAAATCTAACTACTACAAAATTCCTGCTGGAATTTTTGGGCCCAGAAAATCCATAAAAGATTTTCTTGGAAAAAATAAAAAAAGAAAAAGAAAAAATTTACTTTATTGCTAACTTCACTAGTCCAGCTAATACTAGGATTACTCCTATGAATGTAGCCCAGTCCAAAGTAACTAAGTAAACATTCAATAACACTAAGATGCCTAAAACTAGCAACATCCAGCCTTTTCCTTTATGCATACTCATCATCTCTTTTGCCATTTTCCTTACCTCCTGATAAACTTAAGACTTTAGGCTTTAAAAAGCTAACTTTTAATTAGATTTAAATATATCTTTATACTACTCTTCTTGAGGTGATGATGCCTCAGACATCTATTTCTGAGTTGAAATGATAAGAACGCAACTTATTCCCAAACAAGTCGCTGCAATTAAAAAAGCAAGAGAGATAGCCGGACAATATTCTTATTTAGGAGAGGATATAGCTAAAAGATATAGACAAGGTCACCAACAAAATGAAATAGCTTCAGAGTATATGGATATTTTCCCTACTGTTAGTTTGAGAATAGCAAGAACTGCTGTAGCTTTTATAATAAGAGAACTTATTCCTGCAAGAGAAAGAAAAAGATTAGCAAAAAGACATAGAAAAACAGCTTTTAGTGAACTTGGAAGAAAATACTACGAAGAAGGAAAAGCATGTTTTTCTCTTACAGAAGAAGAAAGATACAGAATTAATATTAGAATAGGAAAAGCTTTATATGAACAAAGAAAAGGAATATTTGCAATGAGCCAAGAGGAAAGGCAGAGAGTTGCAAAAAAAGTAGGCAGGAGAGCATACGAAGAAGGTTTTGGATTATTTGCAATGAGCCAAGAGGAAAAAAAAGAAGTAGCAAAAAAGCAAGTGTTGCAGCAGGATGTGTTTTATGGTCAGAAGAAGAGCTAAACTATTTATTAGAACTCTCACAACAACCAGAATATACTCATTCTAGACCCCAATATTTTGGCAGACCAAATCTAGCAAAAATAGCTGAAGAATTAAATAGAGGATATCATGATAGTCAAGAGGTAAGAACAACAGGTAGTGTTAATGCCAAATTATCTAAAAGAAGAAGAGGTTTAGAATCTAAATTAACTAAAAACAATTAAATAGTTTAGATAAGAGGCAAAAGTTACCCATAACAAATAAGGTAATAATAAGTAACTAGCAAGTTTACTATACTTTCTTGTAACAAAAATCATCAATAAGATAGAAACCCATAAAACAATTATCTCAATAAAAGAAGCTGCAGGATTTTTTATATAAAAAAATAAGAAACTCCAGGCAATATTAAAAATAAAATTAGCTGCAAATACAGCAATTACATCAGCTTTCTCAATTATTTTTTTAGTTTTAGTATAAGAAAAATAAAAAGATAAAGCTATAAGAAAAAATAAAATATTCCAGACAATTGGGAATACAAAACCAGGAGGAGTTATGTTTGGTTTAATAGCAATATACCAGTCACTTTTTACATTTCCAGTTAATAAACTTCCTATAAATGCAACTAAATAAACTACTATTAAACTGATAATTAGAACTTTCCAGTTTATTTTCATATACTCTTAAATAAAAAAGAGATTTAAAAATTTAAGCTTTCTTGACTTTCTTTGCTTGCAATCCTTTATCAGTTGTAGCTGGCTCAAATTCAACATCATCTCCTTCATCTATTGTTCCGGAAATCTCGCTTGAATGGACAAAATAATCTTTTCCATCTTCACCAGTAATAAAGCCAAACTCTTTCATCCTATTATACCACTTAACTTTTCCTTTCATTTTTACCTCCATAATAAATTTATTTAAACTAAAAAAATAAAAAAATCAAAAATAATTTATGCTAATTAGTATCTTTTTCTTTTAGCAAAACATTCTTTACAATAAACAGGTTTTCCTTCTGTTGGTTTGAAAGGCACTTCGCATTCTTTCTTGCATTCAGAACATACTGCTTTGTGCATTTCTCTTGGTCCAAAGTTATCTCTTCTAGGTCCTCTATTGAAACCGCCAGATCTAAATCCTCTGTCATTTCCAAATCTTCCCATATTAACCTCCATAAATTTGTTTGATATAAGAACTAGTTGAAAACTGTCCTATATATTAAATCTAAAGATTATTTTCTATTTATAAATGTATGTATTCTAAAATATATAAAAAAGAGATCTCAAATATACTTCTTTAAAACCAAGGATAGCTGCTTTCCTTATATCTTCTGCCAGAAAAATAATCAGCAAACTTATTAAAATGAAATTTAGTGGCAGCAACACCATAACCAATCCCCCTCCTAATATCACAGCTTTTTGCTATATTCAAAGCATCTATTAAATCATCTAAAAAAGAGTCTCCATCTTCCTCAACTAAAATTTCCTGGCATAATCTAAACTTCCTGTTTCCTCTGTCCCAAATAATATAACCCTCATCAACTTTCATTACTAAATTTCTCATACTTATTCTTTCTTCCATTTTGATACCAGAACTCTTTTTCCCTAAAGCCTTTTTGCCAGTATTCTTGGCTTTAAAAATCTTAGTAAGCTATATAAACAAGTTTGGATAATCTCGGAGATGGAAAAAGAGGATTTTAGGAAATTAATAGATAAATTAAAGGGATTTAACTGGTGTTTTATTTCAGGGATGGCTGTTTCAATTTATACGAAAGGGAAGAGAGATTATGGAGATATAGACATTTTGATTCATAAGGCAGAGATAGACAAGTTTGCAGAAAAGATTGAGCAAAAGGTTATAGAAAAGAATGTCAAAAAGGGAGATATCACAATTTCAGATAGAAGAGTAGAGTTCGATTTTCAAGGAAAACAAATAGAAGTTGTAACTTCTTTTCCAAATGATAAGATTCAAGAAGAAAGTGTCCAAAAGATGCTTGACAATAAAAAAGAAGAAATTTTCCTTGGAGAAAAAGCATATGTTACTCCAATTGAAGAATTAATTGCACAAAAAGCAAGTATGCAAAGGGAAAAAGATATTTCTGATTTAAAATTATTAAAAAACCTCAAGCTTAGATTAGATTTGTTAAAATGGTTTTTAAAAAAATGGAGGAATGAAAAAGAAGCAATACATTTACTTATCAAGCTCGGATACAAACTAAAATGAACAAGGAGGAATTTCTCAAGCCAAAGAAAATCTTATGGTTTTCTGGGCCCCAAAAATTGAAAAATGGATAAAACAGAATTTTTGCGGAAGTTAGAAGTAGAGTTAAAAATAAGCAAGAACTCTCCCCATACAATAAGAAATTATACTGGGGCGAATGAAAAGCTAATTGATTTTTCCAAGAAAAATCCAGAAGAAATTAGTGAGGAAGATACTAAGGCATATATGGCAGAGAACTTGACAGATAAAGCATCATCATCAATAATTATGTTTTTGTCAGCAATAAAATATGCTTACTCAAATTTATTAAAAAAAGATATTACAGCAGCAATAAAACGCCCGAAAAAAGAGAAGAAAATTCCTTCTGTATTAAGCAAGGAAGAAGTAAAAAAACTTCTAGACAACTTAGAAAACAGGAAAAGCAAGCTAATGGTAAGTTTGCTTTATGCATGTGGTTTCCGTGTTAGTGAGCTACTAAACTTAAAAACCCGGGATTTAAACTTTAATGAAAAAATTGGTTATGTTAAACAAGGCAAGGGAAGAAAAGACAGAGTTTTTAATATTCCTGAATTTTTGTTTAATGAGTTAAAAGAATATATTAAAAATAAAAATGCAGAATATGTCTTCTCAGGAAGAAAAGGAAGATTAACAGAAAGAAACTTACAGAAAATTGTGCAAAAAGCAGCCAAGAAAGCAGGAATACAAAAATCAGTTCATCCTCACACATTAAGACATTCATTTGCAACTCATTTGCTAGAATCAGGAATAGATATAAGAATGATTCAGGAATTACTAGGACATGCAGATTTATCAACAACACAAATTTATACTCATATCAGTAATGAAGAATTAAAAAAAATTAAATCTCCAATAGATAATTTAATGAAAAAAGAAAATGAAAATATGTGAGAAATGTGGATATGAATCAGAAGAGAATAAAGAGATAAAACCAGGAATTTATTTATGCTCTATATGTAGACAATTTGCTCCTTCTGACAAAATAGAAGGATATATTCAAGAAAAAATAGACTGGAAATTGCTAGAAACATTCAGAAAAAGAGAAAATAAGAACCTATTTGGAATGCAAGAAAAAGCTAAGGAAGGAAAAATTATGAGCAGAGCAGCTTTTGGATACAAAATAGTAAATAAAGAGCTAGTAATAGAACCCACTAATAGTTTAATAATACAAGATATTTTCAGAACTTTCTTAGAACAAAATATAAGCTTAAATCAATTATCTAAAAAATTTAAATTTTCAGTAAATGGTATCAAGAAAATATTAAAAAATTTTACTTACATAGGAAAAATAAAATTTTCAGGACAAATAATACAAGGAAAACATCCTTCTATAATTTCCTCAGAATTATTCAATAAAGTCCAAAGCAAACTGGAAAATCTCAATACTAAACCCTAGATATTCTTATTTTGGGCTTAATCTTATTTCGAGCAAATAAGTAGACAAAAAACACAATTATTACCCCAACAATAAGAAAAGCTAAAATAGAAAGCCATGTAAAAATATTATTAAAGCTGAACTGCCAGACTTGTAAAGAAAACCCAAACCCTAAAACAAGAAAAAAAGCCATACCATTAATTATAATAATATAAAGCTTTGAGTAATAATCTATCATATCAAAGCTTTTTTCACTTAGTGCTCCTACTATTATCCCGATAAAAAAAGATATACAAACAAAAATTAAAGCATAAAACAATCTTACACCTAATATTAAATTTCCAAATATACTGTATGCAGGATTATACTTAAAATTAGAAAAAATAAGCAAAGATAATAAAAAAGCTGCAATTGCACTAATTATTCCAATTAAAAACCACCTTTTCATCTCATCCTCTTTTTTATTAATTTTAAGTATTTTGCTTCTTTTTTATAAAAGAAGGAACTACTTATATTTTTTGATAATAAAATAAAAAAACAAAAAAAATTAAGTTATAATGGAATCTTGCTATTATTCAGCTTCTTCTGTTTCTTCTTCAGGCTTTTCTTCAGTTTCTTCTTTAGACTCTTCTTTCTTTGTAGGTGGAAGCCCTTTACTTTTTCTAAAGCACTCCCCGCATAAAACCTTACTACCTTCTCTAGGCTTAAAAGGCACTTCATCTTCTTTTCCGCATTCTGCGCAAGTTATTTTTGTCATTTCTCTTGGTCCAAAATCTCTTCTAAAGCCTCCTCTTCTAAAGCCATATGCCATTTTTCTAAATTTTCCTCCTTATACTTTCTTAGAATAAGTTGCTAACTTATTCCTATATTTTTTATCTTAGAACCATTTATAAACCTATGCCTAAATTTTAATGCCGGAATCTTTTACTTGCTTACTATGCTGTTCCAGTTTGCCTTCCTGTAAACATTTCCAGCATGTATGGACAGAACCGTCTTTTTCTTTAACTATTCTAGTCCCCCTACAATCAGGACATTCTTCATTAGGCATTTTTAGAAAAAGAAAAACAACTATTTAAGGATTTATGTGATTTAATAGAACATATACTTACCTATAGCTGTCTTACTAATCCACATTTTTCTATCTGGTTTTATTAAACCCCTTTTCGATAGGGTTTTCTTTTCTAACTCTTGCAACTTTTATTGGACTTACTCCAACTTCTTTTGCTATTTTTCTGCAACTCCAATAAGGATTTTGTTTGTTCAGTTCTATTATTTTATCTATTTTCTCTTTGGGTATTTTATTGTGCGCCTTCCTTTTCCCATTGAAATACCCTGTCTCTTCAGAAATTCTTGGATAAAGTTTCATCATATTTAAAAATTTATTATATTTCTTTGGGCTTAGGCACATGAGTTTTTGTTGGAGAAGCCCGATATTATTTTTTCGTTTTGAGATTATAATCTTATCATTTTGATATTGTTTAGAATAAATACCTAAATTATCCAAACATTTTTGATATAAACCCAATTCTTCTTTTTTAGTAGCTGAGATATAAACCCTATATCTTTTGTCTTGTTTATGTATTTCAACATTAGACTCTCCAGCTATTATGCCGCTCATAAAATATCTGATTGCATCTTTTTTGAGGTGAGGCATCTTAAAAGACATAAATTTAACATATCTTTTAATTATCTGACTCAGCAGGTTAGATTTATTCTCGATAATTAGAGTTCCGTAGTCATAATATTTTATTCTTTTATTTTTTGTATTTTTAATATAACTAACAATTTTTGGATGCTTTTTATTTGAATCAATTTTAGTTTTATTTAACCAGTAATTAATTACTTTATTTTCTACTTCCCTTTTGTAATCCAAATTCTCTGGCTCATTTATATTTAGCTTAATATACCATCTCCATTTACCGAAACCCAATTCTAATTCTTTATCAAACCATTTCATTACCTTATTTATCAAGCGGAATTCATGATTACAAAATGTTACGCAGCCATTATCTGTTTTTCCCATTTCGGCTTGCAACAAACCAAGAACTTCAAATGTTTCTTTGTTTCAACTAAGATGTTTTGGAATAGTTAAAGAATATTCCCTTACTGCACCTTGTCCAGCTTTAAGATTATAGGACAACATAATATAAGAATCATCTATTTTTTGATAAAGGGGATATTCATTTCGTTTCTCCCCACATTTGACTTTACTTGGAACAAATTCAAGCAAATCTATCTTTTCCATTTTTGACTAAAAATCATTTTTTTAATTTTTGCTTCATAAAATTTTCTATTTGTTTAGAAATAATCAAACCTCTTTTTTTGCAATACCTCTTATATTCTTTAAGTATCTTTCTATTTATTGATAAAGTTAATTTAATATACCCTCTTTTTATATTATGACTTACCATAATTTTACTACGTATAACTACTATTTAAATTTTATTATAGTAGAATATACAGAAAGAAAATAATTAACGGTAACTTTTTTGCCGCTTCGTACGTGCCTTAGAATCTCCAGGCTTATAAGATTCTTTTACTCTAGTATCTGCAATTAATAAATTCCTGTCATAAGCTAAAAAAGCTTTTCTTAATTCCTTGCTTTTACTAGCCTTTACTAATGCTCTAGCTATAGCTAATCTTGCAGCTTCAATTCCAGACTCCGCCCCCCCTCCATTAATAGTAACAGAAATATTATAATTCACAATTCCTAATTCTTTTGCTATTCTTAATGGTTCTTCTATCATTAATTTCCTTAAATAAGGCAATAATTCATAATTAACTTTATTAATTGTAATTTTTCCTGTTCCTTCTATAATACTAGCTCTTGCTATACTTCTTTTTCTCATCCCTGAAACCACAATTTTCTTTTTCTCTTCCATGTTCAAATTTTTTGTTTATTTATTTTAAATTTGAATACCAAGAAAACCTCTCGGTTTTCTGGTTCCAGGAAATTTTTAATTTCCTTGGTTTGAAAATATTTCATTTTCATCATATTATTTCCCCTTCAATATTTTTGATATTTCTTCTAAACTTATTCCTTGCTTTCCTCTTCCAGCTTTTATTATTTTTTTCCCTTCCAGCTCTTTTGGCACACCACAAAAACATTTAATTCTTTTAAAAGCTAATCTCCCCCTTCCTGATTTATAACCTAACATTCCTCTTATTGTTCTTTTTAATATTCTTTCTGGTTCTGTTGGAAATAAAGGACCCCTTAATCCTGCACCACCTCTTGCTCTCCTTACTTTATATTTCTCTGTAATATTTGTTTTATTTCCAATAACTATCACTTTCTCAGAATTAATTATTAATATATCTTTACCCAACAAAGCCTGTTTAGCAGCATAACTAGCTAATCTTCCTAAGACAGCATTCTCTCCATCTATAACAATTTGTTCTTTCATTTTATTATTTTAACTCCTTTTGCTTCGGGATTTATTTTTATTTCTTTAACTATACTTACTATCTCACATTTTTTATCTTTTAATTTCTTCTCTGCCTCTTGAGAGAAAGATATTGCCGCTATTCTAATTTTTTTGCTTATATTTCCTGAACTTAAAACTTTTCCCGGTATTATAATAGTATCTCCTTCCTTACTTTCCTCATCAATTCTATCTAGATTTATTGAAATTTTCTTTCTTCTTGGAGCAGACAATATACTGGCAATTCCCAGCCATCTCTCATGCTTCTTTGCTTTTAATATTGTTTCAACTAGCTCGGGATTTAACTTTCTTTTCATTTGCTCATCAATTTTGGTTTTGCTTTTCATGTTGTTAAAATCTAACGAGAATAATAGTTACCTACTATCGCGTTAGCTCGCAGGTTGAATTGTGAGATTTAAGGGATTTATAAAACTTTGGATGCGGGTTCTCTGGTGCATTATAATAGGTTGGTGGTAGAGTTTATAAGTAGGGTTTAAATAATAGTTTTCTATTGTTTTGTTATGGATAAAGAAAATATTAAGAAAGAGATAAAAGAAAAGATAGAACAATTTTTAAAAAATAAAGAATACTATAATAATGTAAGTGAAATTGAAACAGCAGAAAAATTTATCTCCCCAATTTTTTCTTTGTTGGGGTGGGATATAGAAGGAAAAGAACATTTTGATGAGGTTATAAGAGAGGATAATATTGCAGGTAAGAGAGTAGATTACTCTTTTAGAATTGAGAGTTTAACAAAATTTATCTTAGAAGCTAAAGCTGTATCAAAAGATATAAATCAAAAAGAATTTATTGAACAAGCCATTAAATATGCTTATAACAAAAATTGCCGTTGGGCAATATTAACAAATTTCAGGCAATTAAAGATTTTTTATCTTGATAAAGATAGTAAAAACGCTTTTAGAAATATTGACTTATTAGACTTGTCAAAATTTGAAGAAAATTTTGAAGATTTATTATTATTGTCCAAAGAATTAATTGATAATAAAGAATTAGATTTAAAAGCTGAAAGAGAAGGTAGAAAAGACCCCTCTATTAAAGTAGATAAATATCTATATAACGATTTAAATGAATGGAGATTATTAATCTTTAAGGATATTAAAAGAGATTATGGTAATTATTATAACAATTTTCAGAAAGAGGATATTATTCAGAGGATTATTAATAGATTGATTTTTATAAGAAAAACCGAAGATATACCTATAGAAGACATAAAACTTAAGCCACTCATAAGCCAATCAAACAGGAAAGTTTATTCTTTATTGAAGGAAGTATTCAAAGAATATGCAGAAAAATATGATAGTGACCTTTTCTCCTCCCACGAATGTGATAAAATAGATTTAAGAAATGATACTCTATTAAAAATATTGAATGGTCTTTATTTTCCAGAAGGAAAAGTAGCAGAATACAATTTTCATGATATTGAGGACGATGTTCTTGGACAGATATATGAAAGATATTTGGGTTACATACTAAAAATAAAGGGGGCTGGAGCAACAGGAGAACAAAAAATAACGCATAGACATGAACAAGGAATATATTACACCCCTACAGCTATAACAAATTATATAGTGAAGAATACCATAGGAGATTTATTAAAAAATAAGAAAATTAATTTATATAATTTAAAAGTTTTAGACCCTGCTTGTGGCTCTGGCTCTTTTTTAATTAAATCTTTTAATTATTTGAATAATTATTACTCTAAAAAAGTTGATGATTTTCAAGTAAAATTAGATACAATAAATGAAAATGTTCCAATTAGTAAAAAAGCCGAAATAATAAAAAATAATCTGTTTGGGGTGGATATAGACTCAAGTGCCATAGAAATTGTTGGATTAAACTTATTGTTAAAATTAGCAGATAAGTCTTTATTAAAAATAAGAGAAAAACATAAGATTCTGCCAATACTTAAAAATAATATCAAGGTGGGGGATAGTTTAATTGATGATAAAATTGTTACAGAAAACAATCCTTTTAATTGGAAAGATAATTTCTCTTTTAATTTTGATATTATTATTGGAAATCCCCCATATATCTCCTATTATAGCAGAAAAGCCGAATTTCTTGATGATAAGAAAAGAGAGTATTTTGCTAAAAACTATAAGGTAGTTCCTAATCGCTGGGCAAGAATAAATTCAATTCAATTATTTTTTGAAAAAGCTCATAATCTATGTAAAGACGGAGGTTATATTGGTTTTATAGTTGATAGAACTTTATTAGAACAAAAAGCAAATGAACTATTAAGAGATTTCTTACTTAAAAATATGAGAATTATAAAAATAGTCTCGGAGCTTAAAGAAGTTTTTGAAGAACAAAAGGTTGATGTTGTAATCATTATCTTAAAAAAAGAAAAAATGTATGATGAAAAAACTAGAAAATATAAAAAGAATATGATTGATTGGGTTCAAAATGACGACATAAATGAAAAAGAGATAATAGTTAAAATTAATCAATCAGATTTTCTAAAGAATAAAAGAAAAGAATTTATTTGCATATCAAGAGGGAGTATAGAAGAAAAATTTGTTAAAGACACCACATCAATAGCAGACGTATGTATTTTAAAATCGGGAATAAATCCTGGAGGAACGCAGTATAGAGATTATTTTATTTTAGATGAAAAGAAAAATAATCTTTGTCATCCATTTTTAAAAAATTCCATAAATATAGATAGGTATTTTTTATTATGGAAAGAAGGAAAAGATAAATATATTAATTATGACCATGCACTAATGAAAAAATTAAAAGATGAAGCATACAAACATTTGCATAAAGGGAAAGGGAAAAAGGTTTCTTTGATAGAACTTGGAGATGGGCATATTGATAAAAGATATGATAAAGAGAAAATAATTTTAAGGCAATCTGCTGGAAAAATAATCGCAACTTTTGATTCGGATAGATATTATACCTCCAATAGTTTTTTTATACTTAATCAAAAAAATAAAGATTTTGATTTAAAATATGTTTTAGCTTTATTAAATTCAGATTTATTTACATATTATTCTTTAAAGGAAAAAATAATACTTACTGGACATAAAAAACAACCCCAGATAAGAATGGCAGGTCTTAAAAAATTAAAAATTAAGAATTGTGGTAATCAAAAGCCATTTATTGAACTCGTTGATGAATTATTAAAATCTAATAAAAAATTAGCAGAATTGGGGGATAAAGAAACAGAAGATGTTAAAAGATTAAAAGAGGATATAAAAAATTTACAACTAAAATTAAACAACCTTGTTTATAACCTTTACGATATAAGGGAAGAAGAAAAAGAAATTATTAAAAAGTCTTAATCTTTCTTCTTTCGTGGCTCTTTATCCCATCTTGCTGATTTACATTTAGGACAGATAAGTGGCTTTTCTTTAGGTGAACGAGGTATCCACTCATTACTACAATTATTACATTTATACCCTTTCATACAAATTTCAACTTCTGGCATATAAAATATAAGAGTTTAACCTTTATAAATATTACTATTTATAGTTATACTTTATAAGTAGTTACTTTCAATACGAAACATTTATATAGTAGTATTACCTTATATAGTTATACTAAATAAAGTAATGTAAAGATGATAAACAAAATAATATGTCCAAAGTGTAAGAGCAAAGAAATAATTAAATGGGGAAAGAGAAAAACAGAAAATCGTGGCAAAGTTCAAAGATACTGCTGTAAATCCTGTTCTGAAACTT
>Ga0210057_1008262_pt1 | contig 12366 bp, 9 predicted proteins | sample CryGeyCG2114_010_2_FD_183968 | JGI IMG/M metagenome (GOLD analysis project Ga0210057, IMG submission 183968) | Groundwater microbial communities from aquifer - Crystal Geyser CG10_big_fil_rev_8/21/14_0.10 (SPAdes) (version 2) | ecosystem: Environmental > Aquatic > Deep subsurface > Groundwater ...
CTCTCGCGAATGCGAGACCGTCGCCCATTCGGGCGAGATTCTTCGCCTCCCCCGCAAAATGCGGGGTCGGCTCAGAATGACCCCGCGCACGGAGGCGCGGGGAAATTACTTTATATTATAGCAATTAGGAATTTTTATTCTATATTCACTTAAACCATTTCTCTGCATCCTTATCGCTTACCGTTTTTTTTGCCATAATTATTTTTCTTTTCTGCCAAGCCGTTGGCGCTTGTGTAAATAAATCTTTTATCGCGCGCCAGGTATAATGCTCAAATAAAATCACATATGTCCAGGAGGCAATTTCTTTGGGCAACCAATAAATCAAATGTTTGAAGAATAATCGAAGTTGTTCATTTTTAATTTGCATCAAACGCTGGTTTTTAAAAGAGTGGTATTTACCAAAAGCATTAACCTTCAGCCTTTCGCGGATAATGCCAAAATAATTGATCGCGGCGCTCTCGCCGGCCGTACGCGCGTGCCAGGCAATAACGCGCGGTGAATAATATGCCTTCCGGCCATAAAGACGCATACGCCAGGCAACATCCACGTCTTCTTTATACATATAAAAATCCTCATCAAAATATTCGCCAAAATTATCCAAATCTTTGATTTGGCTATAATTTTGAGCGTCCGCCGAAGCTCTGCCTTGCACAGAACGAAGGCGGACAGAAATCTTCGTGTCTTCCAGCGCCGCGCGCCGATAAATCGGTAGGGCGCCGTCCACGCCAAAAATTTCCTCCATTTTATCATATTGCCCGATATCTTGGCGCCCTTGTCCGCGAGCAATAATACGGCGATTTTTTAAAATGACTAATCCCGTTGTATCTATTATGTCTGTTTTGATCAAACATTCATTATCAACTTTTAAACGCAATATTTTTGCCTGCGCCGAATCAATCCCAGTATCGTTAAAAACTTCTGCCGCTTGTTTTAAAAAATCCGAATCTAAAATAACATCCTGATTGACCATAACCACCAATGACCCCTTGCTTTCTCGTATGCCTAAATTATGTCCGCCGGCAAAACCCAGATTTTTCTTATTGATAATAATTTTATAAAACGGCGACTTGGCACTCTTTTGCTGCGCCTCGTTGATAATTTCTTGGGCTCGCTCCGCTGTGCCGTCGCCGGAATTATTATCAATTATTAACAATTCAAAATTATCATAGCCTTGCGCTAAAATCGACCTTAAACACGGCTCCAAATAAAATCCCGGCCTATATAAAAGCAAATTTACGGAAATTAAAGGATTCGGCATGTTTCCTCGCCAATTACTAATTGGCGCTAATTACGAATTCGGGTTGCAGACCGCGCATACGAAAAGTTTTGCATCCGCATCTATCGCCCATAGCGAAAAAATAATCAGAAAATCGAGGCGAGCTTTGCGTTAAGAATTTGCGTGCTATGGCTGCAAGTCCCGCCAGCAGGCGGGACGGGATAGCAAATTTAGCAAAGCGAGTCCGATTTTCTTTATTTTTTACGCTCGGGCGCAGTTTTTACGCCACTTTTTGCTGCCAAAAAGTGGCAAAGATAATCTATCTTATATCTTACGCGGATCAAAAATTATATTCCGCAAGCTATAAAGCGTCGCCACGCTTACCATAAAAAACAACAAAACCTTGTCATTAAATAAAACCACATCAAAGAAACTGTAGCCCAAGATCCAAACAAAGTAAAGGCCAAAAATCAAGCCAAAAAACTTAAAATGCTTCTCTCTGGAATTTAGCCAAACCAGCCAGCTTGTCCGTAAAATATCGGCAAACATCATCAGCAATATCAGCAAACCCGGAACGCCCGCCTCCGCGGCAATGTCTAAATAAAGATTGTGCGCGGAAGCGCCCTTCTTAGCATCTTTAGCTTCCTGATTGATCACGGTAACAAAATTACCCAAACCCACCCCCAGCAAAGGACGGCGCGTAATTGACGATATGCTATTGCGCCAAATTTCCAGCCGGCCTTTGTTTGAAATTTCATCCAAGTCGGAAATTGACCTGGCACGTTCAAAAAAAGAAATAGTGCTGGAAGAATACTGGCCGGTCTGCCAGGCTTGAATTTTGTAAAAAAACGCCGGGTAACCTGCCGAAAAAAAGAAAATAAACGCGAATATCACCAAACTTAAAACCGCTTGACCGGGTATTTTTTTATCTGTTTCTTTGAACCAAAAATATAAAGCTATCGCCGTCACCGGTAACGCGCTAATCCAAACGCCGCGCGAACCGGAAAAAACCGCGCCAAATAACGCTAAGCCCGCCATTATCCAAAAAAATCGTTTTTTCTCTTGATGATACAGCGCTAAAACTAAAAAAATCGGCGTCGCCATCAAGAAAAACATGGCGGAAGAGTGGGAATCAGGAAAAACCGAAAATAAGCGCAGGGTCGGCGGCGCGGAATTGTAATATGCAAACCAGGTATTGGCGCGGGCCAGTAAATCGGCTAAATTTTGGCCATAAAAAAAATTGATAACCCTTCCGGACCAAAATTGCCAAAAAACAATCAGTGATGAAAAAAATACCGAAACAAACTGGATTAATGCCACGGCTATCGCCGCGATTCCCCCAACAGCCGCCGCCTGCCAAACTTTTATAATGGAGTCTTTATCGCGCGTTAAATTGCGAACAATTAAAAACAACAAAAATATATTCACTAAAAAAAGAAGTTTTTTAACGGCTAAAATTTTATACTCTGCCGCCCAAATGGAAAGCGCGCAAATCAATAAAAATCCGGCGGCAAGATATTCCATAACATAATGCCTTAAATTTTCTTTAATACGCCATGAGCCGGCTGAATTTTTTATTAAATTTACAGAGATGCCTTGTTTAAAAAATAAGCATAGAAATAAAACGACAACTAAAATGCGCCAATTTGCCATTGTATCAAAATTCTCTGTTACGGGCAAAGCGGCAAACAGAGGAATGGAAGCGATAATCAGCCAGAGGGAATCTTCAACCGGCGAAAAAATCATGTAAAAAATCGCCAGTCCCGTCCAAATCAAAATCGCCTCGCGGGGAATTAAGCCGGTTGAAGCTAAAAATACGACTAATATTTCCAAGCCAAAAACTATGTTTAATTGAGTCAGATACTTTCTCAAGTTTAAACTGAATAAAGAATTATGAATAATGAGTCATATAAAAGACGACGAAGCATTTCCATAATTCATAATTCGTTATTCATGATTCAGAAAAATTCTTCGGGCTACGCCCTAAGAATAACAAATTACTTTGATTTAACAGATACTAATGCTCCCAGTGTTTTTTCCGCGCATTCTTTCCAAGAAAACTTTTTTGCTTGTTCCTTGCCCCGCTCGATTAATTCTTCCCGTAGCGCACCATCACGCCCTATCTTATGCATTGCCCGATAAATTTCTTTAGCATCGGAGTTGTCTGTTATAAGCAATGCGGCGTCGCCCGCCACTTCACGGAGCGAAGAGCCATCTGTTGTGATTACCGGCGCGCCCAAACTCATGGCTTCAAGCGGCGGTAAACCAAAACCCTCATAATCAGAAAGCCAAATAAAAAACGCGCAAGCGCCGTACAATAATTTTAACTCATTATCGGCAATAAAATCAACCCTTAAAATCGCTTCCCGGCCAAGTTTGGCGTTCGTTGTTTTTACTATTTTATTCACCGATTGGCCGCCCGTATAATCCTTGCCGCCGATCAAAAATTGGTAATCCGTAGAGATATCCCTCCCCTTTTCAAGGGGAGGGATGGGGTGGGGTGAATTTGTATCCCTCTGACATAATTGTTCAAACGCGGCAATCACCTCCGGTAAATGACGGCGAGAAAAAATAGAACCGACATAAAAAATATATTTATCTTTGATGCCATATTTTTTCTTTATCTCGCCCGTCGCGCTAGTCTTATATATTGGACTGTCAAACTTTTCAGGGCGATACAAAACCGGGTCAACGCCCAGCGGCGTTACAACAATTTTTTCCGCCGACACTTTGTAGTGTTCTATTATTTCATTTCTTACGAATTCCGTCGGCGTAAAAATCAGCTTGGCTTTTTTTGCCGTATACTTAGACGCCCATTTAAGTAATATTTTATCAACGGAACTTGGCCAATTAAACCACTCTGGGTGCGTTTCGTAGCTTATATCATGCAGCGTAACTGCGACATTTCCATTGTATAAAATCGGCGCGCGATAATCAGGACAAAACAAAATATCCAATTTATCTTTTTTTGCCGCCCGCCATAAATCCCAATTCATAAACTTAGCCGTACTGCGAACGTTTAATAATTTATACTTGAATAAATCCGATTTAGAAATATCTGCCGGAATTTCATCTTTAAAATATAAAATAAATTGGAAATTGGAAATTGGAAATTGGAAATTTAACCTACTCCACTCTTGAAGTAGGTTTATTAGATACCGTCCCACGCCGGTTCTTTCTCTCTCTAAATTGTGCGCGTCAATACCGATTAGCATAAAATTTTTTATAATTCAATCTTATCAAAATTCTACAAAAATAAAAAGGTCCCGAAAATCTTTATAAGAAATTCGGGACCCAAGTCCAAAGGACCATCGGCCCAAGAACCTAATTTCAGAAACTCACCAGGGGACGACCGGCAATAACGTCGTCGCGATGGCCAGACCAACCGCAGTCGACGTCCGCCAGACCGCCGCCAGCGCGACGGCCGCCGTAAAGAGGGCGGGCGTCCTCAAAATCATCCGCGAACCACTCCCACATATTGAACTTGCCGCGATGATTGTCATAGAGATTGCCGATGACGTTAAATTCAATGGCTCGTTCCAGGCGAAACTGTTCCGGTTTAAGGCCGAGGTTATTGGCCAGTTCGGCCAGAACCAACGACCATTCATCCTTATGGATAATGGCGAAACGAGAGCCGATAGGCGTTTTATCGTTTTTGCCGATTTTTCCGTCTTGGCGCAATCTGGTAATAATCGGCGCGAGCGGGTCATCGGGGAAAACCTGAATTCCATCGTTGTAATCCACACCGATGGAAAAATCTGCCAGATACCAGCCGCGCTTGAGATAGGCGCTGTCTTTGGCAATTTTATTATCTTGGATCTGGTGGTAAAACCAATCGTTTGGCTTTACCCAGTTCCGCAATGGCCGACCCCGGCCGATTTCTTCGCCCGGCAGAAAAATGGGTCGGAGATTGAATTTGGCCGCTTTAGCCAAGTTCTCTTCCGTGAACCAGGCCGGCAAAGGGTCAACGACGATCTTTTTGCCGAAACGTTTAGAGAGCATCTTGGCGGTTTGCGCCATAAGCTTATCCGCGTAGGTGCAAATAGGCTGAACCGTTTTGGCAAAGGGATTGCGGTGCTCAACCAACGCTTGCAAATGATCAAGAGTTAATCCATCGCCTGGCGTTCGCAATCCTCGCAAGAGTTGCTCGTTCATCTCCTTTTTAATCCCCTTGTACTTCTGAAACCAGTCCGGCATCAGATCCGGACTTCCGACCATTTCTTTACACATGGCCAAATCCTCCTTTTATTTCTAATTTTTAAAGAGCCGACTGACTCTATTTGGCGCATTATTGCACCTTAAAAGCTATTTATAGCATAGCACGACTATGCTTTTTACGTCAAGCTTGACGCGCAAAATTTCCTAAATCACCCAAATTAAAATGTTGTGGGTATTTACGCTATCGCTTATATACCAGTAACATTTTATCGCTCAAAAAATACAAGATAAAATACCGCCGGACTTTTTTATCTTATAAGCCCCTTAAAGTGCCATTTTAAATGCAATTCATTATCTATCTTTTCTATAATTCCATATCTGACATAGGGCTTAATTTGAAAAAATTCTATTAAGAATTCTATCTCATTCTGACAGTCAAATGGATGAACAAAAATACTTTTCTGAAATTCAAAAAATCCTAATTTTTTTAATTTGCCTCTTAGAGCATCCCTGGCTGGTTTTTGTCTTTCAGGAATGTCAAAAAGGACCATCCGCCATTTCCCGTCCCACCGCATTGATTTTATCCGAATCTTTTCCAAATTATACCGCAAAACTTTCTGTCTCCCCTTTTTCGTTAAAATCAAAGAAAAAGTTCCATCATTATTATTTTTCACATTAACTAATTTTGATCGATAAAGTTCGCTTATCTCTTGCCTTATTTTTTGATTCTCTATATCTTGCCAGCCCCTTTCCAGTTTGCCCAAAATTCTAAAATATTTACCCGGACAACGATTTAAAGCCAAAGCCGCCCCAGCCATTAACAATAACAATATTTTCTTTTTGTTTTGGGTCAAATTACTCATAAAAACTGAAAAATAAATGTTATGGGTATATAAGCGATAGCGTAAATACCACCAATATCTTTAAACGCTTTCTCTTTTTTCTCAATAGTAACCCTCCAATTTTCCCTTCCTTCCCATCCAAAAATCCCAAACGCCTCGCAAGACAGGCCTGGCCCAATCGCGCTTATAGCCAAAAACCAGTTTTATGATTTGCTTTAAAAAAATCCAAACGCTCAAAAAATAAACCATAAATTTATTGCCGAACCGCTCGCCAAACATCAGTCCATTGCGGGAGTGATAATAAATATACGGATACGATGATTCTCCGGCGCTTTTTGAAACTTTATGGTAAATTTTTGCCGCCGGCACGAGCAAACTTCGCCAGCCGGCGCGGTTCGCGCGCAGACACCAATCCGTGTCTTCATAATATAAAAAATAATCTTCGGAAATTAATCCAATCTTTTTTATAACTTCGGGCTTGATCAGCAAGCAAGTGCCACTGATATAGTCAACTTGCTCCGACACCTGATATTCTCCTTCATCTATTTCCTGATACGCGATAAGCTCTCCTTTCGTTGAATGATTGCTAATTTTTCCACCGGCTGACCAGATCTTATTATGATCATCGTAAAAACAAATCAACGGCCCGACAATTCCCGTGGATTCGTCATCTTCAGCTTCCTCGACCAACTTACTTAAAAAATCCGGCTCAACTGTTATGTCATTATTCAACAGTAAAATATAATCCGCATTATTCTCCAATGCCAATTTTATACTTTGGTTATTAGCCCCGGCAAAACCAAGATTTTCCTTATTATAAATTTCATAAATTTTAAAGCGATAGTCGGTAGTCGGTAGTCGGTAGCCGCCTTTTGACCCATTATCAATTAAAACTACTTCAAAACTATTGGTGTCGGACACCAATAGTTTTTTCAGCGATTCCAAACATTCTTTTGTATCCGGCCAGCCGTTAAAATTGATGATAATGATGAATACTTTCTTGTTTGTCATTCTATTGATATAGTTTTTTAATCTCCGTTCCCAAATAATAATATTTCAAAACTTCCTGATAATTTTTCGCGCCAGTGGCGGCGAACTGCCGGCTACCGGCGGCCGAAAGGCCGACGCAATGATTCCCGCCGCCGCAAATACTTTGAGTATAAGGGGCGTTTGCCGGGTCTTTTATTCCTCCTCCCAGATACTCAAAACCTGCCTCACAATATTGCTTGCCCCAAAGAGAACAAGCGGATTTCGTTCCGCCGGTTACCAATTCCGGCGCGCCGGAAGAATAAGCGGTAACTATAGGAGCATTGCTGTAAGCAACTATTTCCCCTCGCGTAGAATTGACCGCGTCAACCACCGACGGCGCCACAGTTTCGCGCGTATAACCTTTATAGAGCTGGTCCGATGAAGTATTGTTTAAATAATAAACTTCGTCTGTGCCGCGTTTTCCGCCTTTTAAAATATAATAATACGCGTATGTCCGAGCCGCGACTATTATGGTTTTTTGGTGCTGTGCCAAATCACCCTCATTTATTTCCGCTATACCTTTCAAATAATCTTCCAAATTCAGCTCATTCACGGCCCAAACCTTATTTGATTTAGCCGAATAAACAATTTCAATAGCACCATGGAACTGATTGTAGTTCAATGTCGGCCTCCACGCCGGATGATCGTCATAAGAAACTATCTGCACTATGCCGTCAGCGGACTGGGGAACAATTTTTACAAAAGCATTCGCCGGCGAGCTGATGTTATAAACATAACTTTCATTGGTATTTTTTACCGCAATAATCTGTCCATTTTTATCCAAAACATTAAAGGCCGTATCAGCAGTTAATGTTACGCTCGGCTCAGTTACTTCATATATCGCAACTCGCATTTTCGGTTCCAAAGAAGAGACAGGCGAAGCCGAGGGAGCCGGAGTCGAAATTACTGTCGGAGTAGGACTTGGAACCGGCTTTAGAGACGGCGTAGGCGTGGCGCTCGGCGAAAGAGATGGCTGCGCGGATATTGGTTGCTCTAACGTAGCGCCGCGATACAAAATACGAAAGTCCTGCGCCGAGATGACCCAGACATTGGCCCATTTATATTTTTTCTTTTTAAAGGTTGCTGCGTCTACAATTTGCGGTTTGCCGCCGGAAATTACATAAACATTATTTTCATCATTAGGGCGCAAGAGTGTTCCTTCTTTATATTTAACATATTCCCCCGTCGGATAATATGCCAATTCTTCAGCCGGAATTTTTTTAATTTTTGCCCAATTGTATTTTAAATTCAAAAATATCTCCGCGCTGATAAATCTCAACAGCTGGCCGCCGCTAACCAGATAAACCGCTTCACTGCCGACCGCCTGCAAAAGGGTATTATCCGGATACGATAAAACCGCGCCGTCCAAATAATTTTTTAGATTGTCCGGGGCTGATTTTACTTTTGACCAGCTATAACCCAGCGTCGTAAACAAAACGACGGAAGGAATCCAGCGCTTTTGGCCAGCCTGGATCAAATAAACCCGCTGGCCGTCGCTTAAAAGCTGTTTATCCGGCCCGTATTTAACCGTATCCGCTTCGGGGTATCCCGCCAGATCAGTTTCATCCACAACTCTCACTCTGGTAAAATCAAAACCCAACATGGCGAACTGTTTGGCTGTAACATTCAAATTTCTTTTCTTGCCATCCTGAATAAGATAAACTGTCGGATTGCCATTGATCCGCAACAGCGAACCGTCGGGATATTTTAAAAACCTGCTTTCCGAAAATAAATCCGCCTGCGTTTGCGAAATTATGACTGATTTTTGGTATGCGCCCCCAGCGTTAACATATGCCGGCAAATCATTATAAATTTGGCGCGTACCGCTGAAAATTTTGTAAATCTTGGGCAAAGAATCAACCTGATAAATATAATTTTTATACTTAGCGAAAAAAACTGCCGCCTCGCGCCGCACCCGGTTTAAATCAATTATCCCGGGATCCGGATTTCCTTTTTCCACGTCCTTATGCCCCACAACTATCGGCCCGTTATACAAACTGCTGAATTCACTGGTGGCTAAATTCCAAATGCTGGAAGAACGCGCGCCTTGCACTTCCAGGTTATTGGCCGCGGCCAGCCACGCGACCAATCGGCTTAAGCTTTGATACGCCGCTTCCGGGGGCTGAATTTTTCCGTAATTGCCTAAAACCGTGATACCGATAGTTCCAAAATTAAAATTGTCTTTTGTCCGGTCGACAAAAACATGCGCGGCGCGCGAACCATTGCCGCCGTAACGCCCTTCATAGATTCGGCCCTGCTGGTCAATAATATAATTATAGCCGATATCTCCCCAGCCGCGCGTCACAGCGTGATACCGATACATCGCCTGAATTGTAGCGATCGGATTTTGATTATTATTGCAAGTCGGGCTTGACGTATCACAGCCCGTATCATGCAAAATGATTCTTTCCACCGGCTGATAATCGGAGGGGCTGGCATTTTTATCCGGTACCCAGGTCATCAACGCGTTTAGCTGTGGCGTGTTATCCCAGGACGCGCGCGGCAAAATGACCGGCACGTCAGAATCGCCATATACAAAATTTTCATTTTGCGCGTTAGCAAGCTGAACAAAAAGAACATCGTTAGAAATAACTAACAAAAAAACAACCGGCCAAATAATATTTTTGATTAAAAATTTTCGCATCATTTCTCTTAGACTATATCATAAAATGATAATTTATTCAAAAATAAAATCCCGTCCCGCAATTGCGGGACGGGATTTTATTTTAGTCTTGGCGAGACTGTGTCAAATCGCGAATAATAAACAAATAAACTCGGTTTTTACTTATTCAGCAATGCTCTGGTTGCGGCATCCACTGTGCCTGATTGCGCAAGTCCGTTAGCTTTCTGAAAGTCCTTAACGGCTTTTTGAGTAGTCGGGCCAAAGTTATTGACCATTTCAACATTCGCCGGAAAATATCCCAAATCCTTCAGCTTTTGCTGCAGAGCCAAAACTTCAGCACCCTTGGAGCCTCGTTTTAATGTCTGGGTAAATGTTGTGGCGACAGTTGTTGCCGTAGTCGCAGTTTTCACTGCTCCATCCGAATAAGTTTCACTGGCCGGCGCAATTTTTACATCGCTCCATTTATAACCGAGCTTGGTGAAGTCTTCTCCGGTTTTAACCCAACGCTTTTGGTTATTTTCAATAACATAGACCTTGGGATCGCCCGCGTAACGGATAAGCGTGACGGCTGAAGAGGCGGAAGGGGTTACCGCGACATATGTCTTATCACTGCCGGTCGTGTAGGTTTCCGTAGCCGGCGCGATTTTTACATCGCTCCATTTATAACCGAGCTTGGTGAAGTCTTCTCCGGTTTTAACCCAACGCTTTTGGTTATTTTCAATAACATAGACCTTGGGATCGCCCGCGTAACGGATAAGCTTAGAACTGGATGAAGACGAGGATGATGGTGAAGGAGTAGGAGTGGCCGAAACGCTTGGCGTAGGAGTTGGGGTGGGGGTAGCGGCCAATCCAAGGGAGGAATATCCTCCTCCGCCGCCGCCGGAAACGCCGCCGCCGCCGGTCACAAGACAAACCGCGTCAGCGTTGCTGCCGCTCAAGCGGAAACCCGCGTTACAGGTCGCCGCTCCGCAAGTCGGATACGCGTTATAAGTTGCCGCGCCGGTTAACGTTGTGCAAAGTTGCGTGCAAGCGGTAACGGTTGAGGCTACAATCCTGTATGTCCCCGCGTCTGTTGGCAATTCCTTCTCGGTCGTGCCGGGAGCATTGTTTAAATCACAGGACAACCCCACGCCGGTAGTGTCATTCAGAATCTGAAATGCCGTCACATCGGTATCCGAAGAAAGAATCGTAAAACCGGCCGTCGCGTCCGGATCAGTTACCGTAAAAGTACCGCTGTTAAAAACCCAGCTGGCAGCTTTAGATCCGTTTTTAATGATCATATCTCCAACGCTGGAAACATTGGCTACGGTTATATTAGCATTAGCCACAAAATCAGTTGTCGCCGCCAGCACCGGCAGAGCCGCCATCAATAAAGCCAAGACGGTTGTTGCAATTTTTTTTCGCATAAGTTTTTTAACTTATTGGCTTTATTAATTATTGATTACAAGGAGTGGTGGATGTGGCAAAAGGCTGGTCGGCGAGAGCAAAAGCACTTAATCTGATATAAACCGCCACGCCATTTTCCTGCTCCGCGAACATACAGAATTTACCCATAGAGATTGTGGAAGTCGCTTGCCCCGTACCAATACCAAGCTGCATTAATGGGCTAGTCGAGGCCGCGCCAACATTAGTAGAGGCTGTCAGCAACCCCGTAATGACGGTATTACCCGCCGCCAAAGTTCCGGTGGTAGACAAATTGTCATCGTTAAAACTAATATTGCCGGTCGTAGATTGAATTTGCGCGGACTTAAAGATGCCGGTTGAGGAAGCAGTGCCAAAAGCAATATCGCCGACAGATGTAAAGTTTACACTGTTAAAACTGATGCCTGCTGAATCCGAATCAACGCCAGCAAGCTTAACCGTGCCGGTAGAAGAAGCAGTGCCAAAAGCAATATCGCCGACAGATGTAAAGTTTACACTGTTAAAACTGATGCCTGCTGAATCCGAATCAACGCCAGCAAGCTTAACCGTGCCAGTAGAAGAAGCCGTGGCTAAAACCATATTGCCGTCAAAAAACGATACTCCGGTTACATAAAGAGTGCTGGTAGCATAGATGCTACCGCCAGTGGTAACATTTGTCCCGATGGTTGTTGCCGCCATCACAACACCGACAGTGGCAAAAAGCGACAAAGCGGAAACCATCGCTATTTCCCAAATTGATCTTGATTGAATAAATTTTCTCATGTCTTTTTTGATTTCTATTTTTTATAAAACACACGGATTAATGATCGATCTTTTATTAATTTATGTATTTTATATTTTTATTTCTATTAATTATTATTTTTTATCTGAGGACTTATCGACCTTTTCCGGGCAGTAGAAATTCAGCTGTGCATTTTTTTACGCCCTTAGCGCAAACCAAATTTTCACTCCCTGATTTTCACTGTCCGATTTCGTTTTTTTATTTTAAAATCCTCTCCTCCAAATTTTTTAATAATATTAAACCGCCTCAAATTTAAAACAGCGAAAATTATTGCTGTTGGGGCGTTTGTGAATTG